>Ga0228662_1000419_pt1 | contig 21618 bp, 21 predicted proteins | sample 76DmetaG_FD_183173 | JGI IMG/M metagenome (GOLD analysis project Ga0228662, IMG submission 183173) | Seawater microbial communities from Monterey Bay, California, United States - 76D | ecosystem: Environmental > Aquatic > Marine > Coastal | place: USA: California | collected 2016-11-10
AAAAGAAGAAAACTATCAACATCAAATTGTTTTTGTAAATACTAGAAATCATATCTAATAAAAATTAAAATCAATTTTAAATTATGCGGCAAACATACATAAAATTTTAATTATCTGTAAATCAAATAGTTATCTCCTTATGTTATTTTTTCTGAGCCAATTTGTATATTGACGTTTATTTTTATTGTGTTGTCTATTTGTTTTAGCAAACATGTGGTAACCAGGTCTTTTTACATCTGCTACAAAAAACAAATAGTCATGAGATTCTAAGTTTAAAACAGATTCAATTGAACTAAAATCAGGCATGTATATTGGACCTGGTGGCAGACCTTTATTTATGTAGGTATTATAAGGAGATTTTATTTTTAAATCTTTATATAAAACTCTTCTAATTTTCTTATCAAACCCTTTTTTTTCTTTTATCGTATAAACAACGGTGGGATCAGCCTGTAACTTCATTCTTTTTTGAAGTCTATTGTAATAAACTCCTGAAATTGTAGGTCTTTCATCTACTTTAGGGGTTTCACGTTGAACTATTGAGGCTAATACAGAAACCTCAACAGGGGATAAATTTAAAGATTTGGCTTTTTCCTTTCTTGAGAGATTCCAATATAAATTAAATTGATTTAGCATCTTATTTCTAAATTCATCAGCAGATGTATTCCAATAAAATTCATAAGTATTTGGAAGAAAAATAGAAAATACAGATTCTGTATTAAGGTTATTATTCTCCAAAAATACTTCATTATTGAATGAATTCATCAAACTCAAACTATCTGCTTCAATAAACTTAGAAACTCTTGAGGCTAAATTTTCAATACGTTCCATATTATTAAAAGTAATTTTAATAGGAATGTTTTTAAATCTTAAAGAATTAATAATTTCTTTATTAGAAAAGCCTTTTTTTAATTCATACTTTCCAGCCTTTATATTCATTATAAACTTAGTTTTATAAGCTGCCTTAAAAAAAGTAGAGGTGTCTTTTATATATGGTGAAATTTCATTTCTTAAACTTTTCAAACCTGTACCAGATTTAATATAAATAAAAACAGATTCATCACTAAAACTTGTATTTTCTGAGTAAAAAGTTTTATAGTAATTATAAAGAACAGCTGAGGATATAAATAAAAAACTTAAAAGCCCAATAGATATAATAATTTTATATAATTTTTTATTTTCCATTTAGACTTCTATTTCACCAGAGAATATAATTTCTACTTTTCCAATTAACTTTATATTGTTATATCCAAGCTCACTTGTATCGAATTTAACAGTTAATTCTCCTCCTTTTGTTTTTATGTTAATTTTCTTTGAATCGGTTCTACCTGAGTGAAACATTGCCAAAGCAACTGCTGTAACACCTGTTCCACATGAAAGTGTTTCATTTTCAACACCTCTTTCATAGGTTCTGACTTGAAATTCATCTTTGGAATAAATTTTTACAAAATTTACATTTACTCCCTTTTCTTTGTATTCTTTACTATTTCTAATCAATTTTCCTTCATTGTATACATCTAAATTTTCAATATTATTAACAACTTTGATATAATGAGGGGAGCCAGTATCCAAAAATAAACCATCATTAAAAATTTTAATATTATTAACTGGTTTCATTGATAATGAAATAATATTATTTTCGATGGATGCTTCATGGTTTCCATCATAAGCCTCAAATGAAGTATTATTATTTATAAGATTATGAATTTGAGCAAACTTAACTGAACATCTTGCACCATTTCCGCACATTGAACCCAAAAAACCATTTGAATTATAATATATCATTTCAAAATCTGAACTTTGTGAAGGATTAATTAATATTAAACCATCACATCCTATGCCATGCTTCCTATCACATAATTTTTCTATTAGTTTATTGTTATTAGAGGGGAATAATAGATCTTTATTATTAATTATAACGAAGTCATTTCCAGTTCCTTGAAATTTTTGAAATTTTATTTTCATATATTTTTAATGAAACGAATATATAAAAAAGTATAAGTTGTTAAAAAGTAGTTAAAAATTTATTTTGTAAATATTTAAAAATTTAATTTTGATTAAAATTTAATATCAATGAAAAAAATAATATCAACTTTATTAATCTCTCTTTTAGGAGCAGTTTTAGCTTTAATTATTCACAATTTTTATTTTAATCATTCGGAAGATCTTAAACTAAACAAGGAAGATAATGTTGTTAACATTTCATACAACCCAAATTCAAAAAATAATTCATTAAAATCTGTTGATTTTGTTGAAGCTGCTGAAAAGACTATTCATTCTGTTGTTCACGTAAAAAACACTAGTGTTACTGGATCAAATTCATCAGTTTGGGATTACTTTAATAAAAGCGAAAGAACAAGGGTTGGTATGGGTTCTGGAGTTATTATTTCTAAAGATGGATACATAATCACAAACAATCATGTTATTGAAAATGCAACAACAATTGAAGTAACAACAAATGAAAATAAGACATACGAAGCTGAACTTCTCGGAAGCGATGAAGTTTCAGATATTGCAGTATTAAAAATTATAGGAAAAGAATCATTTCCTTACATTAGATTTGCAGATTCTGATCAAACAAAAATTGGAGAATGGGTTTTAGCCGTAGGAAATCCATTTAATTTAACCTCAACTGTTACAGCAGGAATTATCAGTGCAAAATCCAGAGATTTGAATGACTACGACTCAAAAAATCAATCATTTATTCAAACTGATGCTGCTGTAAACTCAGGGAATAGCGGAGGAGCTTTAGTAAATACTGATGGGGATTTAATTGGAATCAATACAGCAATTACTAGTGGAACTGGTGGATTTGTAGGATATTCATTTGCTGTTCCAAGTAATATAGCAAGAAAAGTTTTTGAAGATATTATTGAATATGGAAATGTTCAAAAGGGTTTATTAGGGGTTACAGGTTTTGGACTTAATTCTAAATCAGCGGATGAATTAAATTTAAATTTAACAGAAGGATTTTATATAAATGATGTTCAAACTGAAATGGGCGCTGCTAAGGCAGGAATTGTGAAAGGTGATGTTATTATTAGTTTGGATAATATCAAAATTGAAAAATTTTCAGATTTATCGGGTTACTTAAGTACTAAAAGACCAGGAGATATAATTTCTGTTGGATTAATTAGAGATACTGCTAAATTAAATTTAAATGTAGTATTAGAAAAAAATACAAATATTAGCTTCTTAGGCATGCAATTAAGAGACATGTCAATAGAAGAATTGGAGGAAATTGATTTATCACATGGCGTTAAGGTTTCAAATAATAGAAATAGCTCTTTGTATAGAATGGGTATTAGAGAAGGTTATATTTTAACTGAAATTAACTCAATTTCTATTAAAAAAACTGATGATTTATCCTTAATTAACTCAAATACAAAAATTAATCAAATGATATTTTTTAGTCCAGAAGGTGAGAAAGAAAGGCTTATCTTTGAATAATTATGAGAATTGATATTATTAGTGTTTTACCTGAACTAATAGAAAGTCCTTTTAATGCTTCAATACTAAAACGAGCTATCGATAAGCAAATTATTGAAATTTGTTTCCACGACTTAAAAAAGTATGCCTCAAACAAAAGAAAACAAGTAGATGATTATCAATATGGCGGAGGATCTGGGATGGTAATGATGATTGAACCAATAAAAAAGTGTATTGATTTATTAAAAAAACAAAGAACTTACGATGAAATCATTTACATGTCTCCAGATGGTAAAATGTTGAATCAAAAAATTTCTAATCAATTATCATTAAAAGGTAATTTAATTATCTTATGTGGTCACTACAAGGGTGTTGATCAAAGAGTTAGAGATAGTCTAATTACTATGGAAATTTCAATCGGAGATTACGTTTTGTCTGGTGGAGAACTACCTGCTGCAGTTTTATGTGATTCAATAATAAGATTAATACCTGGAGTGCTAGGAGATGAAACATCAGCTCTTACTGACTCATATCAAGATAATTTATTAGCTCCCCCTGTATACACAAGACCCTCAACATTCGAAGATTTGAAAGTACCTGAAATACTTCTTTCTGGAGATCAATTAAAAATTGAGAACTGGAGAGAAGAAAAAGCGATTGAAAGAACAAGAAAATTACGCCCTGATATTTTTGATTGATTTCTTTCGATAAATAAAACAAAAAATGTATATTCGCATTCGATTTTGATATAACCACTGACGATAATCGTGGATGTTGTATTAAATTAATTTAAATCTTACACAATGGAATCTTTAATTAAATTCGTACAAGACGAATTTGTAACAAAAAAAGAAATCCCAAATTTCAAATCCGGAGATACTATAACTGTTTATTACGAAATCCGTGAAGGAGAAAAAGTTCGTACTCAGTTTTTCAAAGGTGTTGTAATTCAAATCAAAGGAACTGGACTAACTAAAACTTTTACGATTAGAAAAATGTCTGGAACAATCGGGATAGAAAGAATATTTCCTTTCAACTTACCAGCAATCCAAAAAATTGAAGTTAACAAAAGAGGTAGAGTTAGAAGATCGAGAATCTTTTACTTTAGAGAACTAAGAGGTAAAAAAGCTAGAATTAAGGAAGTAAGAAGATAAATTTATAAGTTTCATGAAAAAAATTATAGTTCAGAATCCAGTTGTCGAATTGGATGGAGATGAAATGACAAGAATCATTTGGGATTTTATTAAAACCAAATTAATACTTCCTTATTTAGAGTTAGACATCAAATATTTTGACTTAAGTGTAAAACACAGAGATTTTACTGATGATCAGGTGACTATTGATTCAGCTGAAGCTATAAAAAAATATAATGTAGGTATTAAATGTGCAACAATTACACCTGATGAGGATCGAGTTGTTGAATACACATTAAAAAAAATGTGGAGATCACCCAACGGAACTATTAGAAATATTGTTGGTGGTACAGTATTTAGAGAACCTATTATCATGAGTAACGTACCAAGATATGTTCAAGGTTGGACAAAGCCTATTTGCATTGGAAGACATGCTTTTGGAGATCAATATAAAGCTACTGATATTGTCACACATGGAAAAGGGAAGCTTACCATGACATTTACACCCGAAAATGGTGATAAACCTATTTCTTGGGAGGTTTACAATTTTCAAGAAAATGGTGTTGCTATGAGCATGTATAATATAGATTCTTCTATATATGGATTTGCTAGATCATGTATGAATCAAGCTCTTACAAAGAAGTGGCCATTATACCTATCTACAAAAAATACAATTCTTAAAGCTTATGATGGCAGGTTTAAAGATATTTTCTATGAGGTTTATACCAATGAATTTCAAGAAAAGTTTGAGGAAATTGGTATCACTTATGAACACCGATTAATTGATGATATGGTTGCTGCTGCGATGAAATGGAATGGAGGATTTGTTTGGGCTTGTAAAAATTATGATGGGGATGTTCAATCAGACACTGTAGCTCAAGGTTTTGGTTCTCTGGGACTAATGACATCAACTCTCGTAACACCTGATGGAAAAACAATGGAAGCTGAGGCGGCACATGGAACTGTAACCAGACACTACAGAGAACATCAAAAAGGAAATGAAACTTCAACAAACCCTATTGCTTCAATATTTGCATGGACTAGAGGACTAGCTCACAGAGGAAAACTTGACCAAAATCTTGAATTAATTGAATTTTGTAAAACTTTAGAGTCTGTCTGTATTAAGACCGTTGAAAATGGTCAAATGACAAAAGATTTAGCACTTCTTATTCACGGAAATGAACTAAATAGATCACATTACCTAAACACACAGGAATTTTTGGATTGTATAAAAAATGGGTTAGAGTCTAGCTTAAAGTAATCTATCTTAACTCTACTGGCATATTTATTGATACCATACAATTAAAATACCAGGTTCATTATGCTAAAAAGACATTTTTTTTATTTATTTATTTTAGCATTTAATTTACTAAACTCTCAAAACAACTCTCACACAATCAGTGGATATATAATGTCTGCAGAAAGTAACGAAATAGTTATTGGAGCTAACATTATCATTCCAGAGCTGAATACAGGAACGATAACTAATAGTTATGGATTCTATTCCATCACAATTCGCGAAGGTACCTACAAACTAGAAATAAGTTCTATCGGATTTAAGACTATAGATGAAACTATAGAACTACAAAAAGACACAAAACAAAACTTCTATTTAGAAGAAAACATTGAAAGCCTAGATGAAGTTATTGTAACTCAAAATGCAGAAGAAATAGACATTAGAAAACCTATAATGAGTCTCAATATTTTATCAAATCAAACAATTAAACAAACCCCAGTTTTATTTGGTGAATCTGATCTTTTAAAAACAATTCAATTATTACCTGGTGTTTCTAACGCTGGAGAAGGAACGGGAGGATTTAATGTAAGAGGAGGTGCAGGAGATCAAAATCTTATACTATTTGATGAAGCCATTATCTATAATTCATCACATCTTTTTGGATTATTTTCAGTTTTCAATTCAGATGCAATAAAAGAACTTAAATTGTACAAAGGAGGTATACCTGCAGCGTATGGAGGCAGATTATCTTCAGTTCTAGATGTTTATCAAAAAGATGGTAACAGTAAAGAAAATAAATTAAGTGGTGGTATTGGCTTAATTTCTAGTAGATTACTTTTTGAAGGACCTATTCAAAAAAATAAAAGTTCCTTTCTTATAGCAGGGAGAGGATCTTACGCACACTTATTTTTAAAGTTAACTGATATTGAAAATATAGCTTACTTTTATGATTTAAATACTAAATCGAATTTCAAAATTGATGAAAAAAACACAATTTTTTTATCAGGATACTTTGGTAGAGATCTATTTAGATTGAATAATACATTCTCCAACACTTACGGCAATTCTACTTTTAATGTTAGATGGAATCACTTAATAAATGATAAAACATTTTCTAATACCTCATTAATTTACAGTGATTACTATTATGGATTAACGTTAGATTTTATTGGTTTTAATTGGAACTCAGGAATTAAAAATCTAAATGTTAAGTTTGATTTAAAAAATTATTTTACTGATAATATCCAATTTAATTACGGATTAAACTCCATTTATCATGAATTTAACCCTGGAAAAATCAAGCCAATTAATAATTCAGGAATAAACTTCAAAGATTTAAATAAGAAATATGCTTTGGAGAATTCAGTATATTTTGATGTTGTTCAAAAAGTTAATTCAAAAATATCTCTCAGATATGGATTAAGATTTAATCAATTTTTAAGGTTTAAACAAAATGGTCTTAATACATATATGAACGAAAATCCGTTAGTTTTTGATAATACTCTTGGAATTTATAAAGGTGCAGAAGAAACTGGCCAATTTGATAATAACAAAACAATTATTAAATCTTATGGAAATATTGAGCCACGAATTAACATTGCATATAATTTTGAAAATACGTCACTAAAATTTAGTTATAATAGACTAAATCAATACATTCATTTAATATCTAATACTAGTGCTCCTGCCCCATTAGATGTCTGGACGCCAAGTGGACCTTATTTAAAACCCCAAAGACTAGATCAGTGGGCAATAGGTTTAAAATCTAAAGTTAGGAAGCAGTTTAATTTTGAAACGGAAGTATTTTATAAAAAAATAAATAATAGATTAGATTACATCGACGGAGCAGATCTTGTAGCTAATGAAGCAGTTGAAAGAATATTACTTGCTGGTAAATCTAGAGCATTTGGACTTGAATTTTTATTAAAAAAAAACAAAGGAAATCATAAATATTGGATAGCGTACACCTTATCAAAATCACAACAAAAAACAGAGGGTAGAACTAGTTTAGAAACTGGAATAAATAATGGAAATTGGTATTATACAAGTCATGATAAAACCCATGATTTAAGCTTTGTATCGAATTACAAACTTTCTAAAAAAATCACATTCAATACAAATTTTATTTTCCAAACTGGGCAACCCACAAATTATCCAATAGGACAATACAACTTTATGGATTTAAATATTCCAAATTACGGACCTAGAAATTCAAAAAGATTACCAAACTACCATAGACTTGACATTTCAGTATCATTAATTCCACAAAAGAATAAAAAAATTCAAAGTGAATGGATTTTTGGTTTTTATAATATTTACAATAGAGATAATGCCAATTCTATATTTTTTAGAGAAAATAGTGAAACATTAAAAAATGAAGCAGTTCAACTTTCTATCTTTGGAATTGTCCCAAGTATAACTTATAATTTTAAATTCTAATGAGGCTATTAAAATTAATCATCTTAATAATTATTTTTCATAGCTGTGAAAAGGTAATTGATATAGAAACAGAATTTGATGATAAAAGATTAGTTATAGATGCCAATATTTCTAAACATAGGGACAGTATAGATGGAATTGCATCTGTAAAACTCAGTGAAACAATTCCATATTTTTCAGATCAAGAAAGTATAGTAAAAAATGCTTCAGTCAAAATTGAAACTAATCAAATAGTTTATAATTTAATTTACAATAATGATAAAAAAGAGTATTCGAGTATAATTGAAAACATCAATAAAGAAGAGTTTGTTTTATCAATAATTAGAAACGAAAACACTTATACATCTTCTGAAAAGCTAATCACAACTCCAAAAATTAAATCGGTAATATTTGGTGATAGGAAATCATTAAATAAAGATGAGGTTGAACTGAGAGTTACCTTTATTGATCCACCAGAAAAAGGAAATTATTATTTATGGAAATTTGGACCAAAAAAATCAGGAAAATATGATTATTTACCTGCTTTAGATAAATATATAAATGGAAATGAATTTACTTTTTCATTTTTTATTGATAAAACCGAATATTTACAAAATTCTGATTTTATAAATATTGAAATTAATGGTATTAGTGAGAATTACTACAACTATCTCAATATATTAACTTCTCAAGCTGGTGCACAAAACGGAAGACCATTTTCTACCTCAAGTTCAATAATTAGAGGAAACATCTCAAATTTAGTTTCTGAAGAAAAATTTCCTCTTGGATACTTTAGAGTTTATGAATTTGATTATTTTAGATTATCAAAAGATGATGCTCCCGACGGAGTTTTTGACTAATCTTGCTTAAATGAGCTTTAAAAAAATTACAGAATCAGATTCACATTATGACAATTTAGAGCTAAAATCCTCAATAGATTTACTAAAAATAATTAATAATGAAGATCAATCAGTTGCATTAAATGTTAAAAATGAAATTGAATCTATTAATACTTTAATAAACAAATTAGTTGATCAATTAAATAATGGTGGGAGATTATTTTATATTGGATCTGGTACTAGTGGTAGATTAGGAGTAGTTGATGCATCCGAGTGCCCCCCAACTTTTGGAGTTAAAAGTAATCTTGTAAATGGGATAATTGCTGGTGGTGATAAAGCAATAAGAAAAAGTATTGAAAACGCTGAGGATGATGAATTAAAAGGATGGAATGATTTACAAAAACACAGCATAAATAAAAATGATTTTGTTGTGGGAATAGCTGCTTCTGGAACAACTCCGTACGTATTAGGTGCAATTAAAAATTGCTTTCAAAACGAAATACCAACAGGCTGCATAACATGTAACCCCGGAAGTCCCTTATCTAAAATTTGCCAATACCCCGTCGTAGTTGAAGTTGGTCCAGAAGTTATTACAGGTAGTTCAAGGATGAAAGCAGGAACCGCTCAAAAATTGGTTTTAAATATGATTTCAACTACTGCTATGATTTTAATTGGAAAAGTTGAAGGAAATAAAATGGTAGATATGCAATTAACAAATAAAAAACTTTCTAAAAGAGCTGTCAATATTGTCATGGAAAAACTAAACGTGGGTCAAGAAAAAGCTAATAATTTGCTAAAAAAATATAATAGTGTCAGATTAGCCATTAAACATGGAAACTCATGAAAAATAATTTTTTTAAAAAAGGGATTAAAAATATTGCGGTATCATTTTTTTTGATGTTTTTAGGACCCACTCTAATGTTTCAATCTCTTAACAACGAAGATCATCCTTGGTTTTTAATTGTTTTTATTACTAGTATCTTATTATGTATTTTGGCAGTTTACAAAGGTTTTAGAGGCCTTTTAAATATAATGGATGCTATTTTTAAAAAAAAGTAGACTTAAGTTGTTAACTAAGACAATGATATTATCTTTGTAAAAATTAAAAAATTCAATGGTAAAGATTAAATTTCCTGATGGAGCTATTAGATCATACGAATCTGGGCTAACACCATATGAAATTGCTTCTTCTATAAGTTCTGGTTTGGCTAGAAGCATTATATCATCAGATTTCAATGGTCAAAAAATTGAAACTACAACTCAAATATTTGATGATGGAAATTTAACTTTTTATACTTGGAAAGATAATGAAGGTAAAGAAGCTTTTTGGCATTCAACGGCTCACTTACTAGCACAAGTTTTAGAAGAGTTTTATGATGGAATAAAATTAACTATTGGACCAGCCATTTCAAATGGATTTTACTATGATGTTGATTTTGGTGAACACTCTATGTCTGAAAAAGATTTTTTAAAAATTGAAAAAAGAATGATTGAGATTGCCAGAGAAAAACACGAGTTTAAATTAAGATCGATTTCTAAAAAAGAAGCACTTGACTTTTATAAAAAAAATAAAAATCAATATAAAACTGAATTAATTGAAAATTTAAAAGATGGAGAGATAACCTTTTGTGACCACGATAATTTTACTGATTTGTGCAGAGGAGGCCACATTCCACATACTGGTCTAATAAAAGCAGTTAAACTAATGAGTGTTGCTGGTGCATATTGGCGAGCTGACCAAAACAACACTCAACTAACTAGAGTATATGGAATATCATTTCCAAAACAAAAAGAGTTAACTGAATACTTAAATCTTTTGGAAGAAGCCAAAAAGAGAGATCATAGAAAATTAGGCAAAGAATTAGAATTGTTTACTTTTTCTAGTAAAGTTGGCCAAGGATTACCTTTATGGCTACCTAAAGGGGCTGAGTTAAGAGAAAGGTTAGAATCTTTTCTAAAAAAAGCTCAAAAAAAAGCTGGATATAAGCAAGTGATTTCTCCACATATTGGAAATAAAGAATTGTACACTACGTCAGGTCATTACCAAAAATATGGTGAAAGTAGTTTTCAACCCATATCTACTCCAGCAGATGGAGAAGAATTCTTGTTAAAACCTATGAATTGTCCGCACCACTGTGAAATGTATAATTCAAAACAGTGGAGTTATAAGGAACTCCCTGTTAGATATGCTGAATTTGGTACTGTTTACAGGTATGAACAAAGTGGTGAATTACATGGGTTAACGCGTGTAAGAGGCTTTACTCAAGATGATGCACATATTTTTTGCACTGAAGATCAATTAAATGAGGAATTCAAAAACGTAATTGATTTGGTATTGTATGTTTTTGGATCTTTAGGATTTGAAAATTTTACAGCGCAAGTATCTCTCAGAGACAAAGAAAATAAAGAAAAATATATAGGTACTGATTCAAGTTGGATTGAAGCTGAGAAAGCTATTATAAATGCCACAAAAGAAAAAGGATTAAATTATAATATTGAGTACGGAGAAGCTGCATTTTATGGGCCAAAGCTTGACTTCATGGTTAAAGATGCTTTGGGAAGAGAATGGCAGTTGGGTACAATTCAAGTAGATTACAATCTTCCAGAAAGATTTGATTTGAACTATGTTGATAAAAACAATGAATTAATGAGACCCGTAATGATACACAGAGCACCATTTGGAAGTTTAGAAAGATTTATTGCTATTTTAATAGAACATACTGCTGGAAATTTTCCATTATGGCTTACAACTAATCAGGTTACATTAATTCCAGTTGGAGAAAAACACAAAAAATACAGTGAAAAAGTTTTAGAATTACTAGAAAATAACGAAATTCGCGCCACCGTAGATGACAGAAATGAGACTGTTGGGAAAAAAATACGTGAATCTGAACTAAAAAAAGTTCCCTTCATGTTAATAATTGGAGATGAAGAAATTGAAAATGAAGTTTTTCCTATAAGAACTCATGGTGGAGGTGATTTAGGAAAAATGAAAATTAATGATTTTATTAAATATATTTTAAAAAAATCTCAAGAAACAATAAAAGAATTTTAATAATTTAAATATACAGTTATAGCAATTAGAAGGAAAAGAAGCAGAAGACCTGCTCGAATAATCAAAGAAAATCCTCATAAAATAAATGAGGACATTAGAGCTAACGAAATTAGATTGGTGGGTGATAACGTTGAAGTTGGCATCTACCCACTACAGATCGGTTTAGATAAGGCTAAGGAACTTGAGCTTGATCTAGTAGAAATTTCTCCAAAAGCTGCTCCTCCTGTCTGTAAAATCATAGATTATAAAAAATTCTTGTATGAACAAAAGAAAAGAGACAAGGTTTTAAAAGCTAAATCTACTAAAGTAATAGTTAAAGAAATTAGATTTGGACCCAATACAGATGAACATGATTATGAGTTTAAAAAGAAACATGGAATAAAATTTTTAAAAGAAGGAGCTAAATTAAAAGCATATGTTTTTTTTAAAGGAAGGTCCATCATTTTTAAAGAAAAAGGTCAAATATTATTATTAAAGTTAGCTCAAGAACTAGAAGAATATGGAAAAGTTGAGTCATTACCTACAATGGAAGGAAAAAAAATGATTATGTTTGTTGCCCCAAAGAAATAAATAATTTAAGAATTAACAAGTTATGCCTAAAATGAAAACAAAATCTAGTGCCAAAAAAAGATTTAAGGTAACTGGAACAGGTAAAATTAAAAGAAAACATGCTTTTAAAAGTCATATTTTGACTAAAAAATCTAAAAAAAGAAAGCTCAAGTTAACTCACTCAACTCTTGTTAATGACAGTGATAGTGATAATATAAAAAGACAATTACGTTTGAAATAAAACGGTTTTTAAACAAAGTTTAACCAGGAAAAAGGTTTAAAGTTCATTATAGTGACACCTAATCCAAAAAATTAAATAAAATGCCAAGATCAGTAAATTCAGTAGCTTCAAGACAAAGAAGAAAAAAAATTCTTAAACAAGCCAAAGGATACTTTGGAAGAAGAAAAAACGTATGGACTGTTGCAAAAAATGCAGTTGAAAAAGGACTAACATACGCCTACAGAGATAGAAAAAATAAGAAAAGAACTTTCCGTGCATTATGGATTACTAGAATTAATGCAGGTGCTAGATTACACGGTCTTTCATACTCAGAATTAATGGGTAAATTGAAATCTAACAACATAGATTTAAATAGAAAAGTTTTAGCAGATATGGCCATGAATAACCCTGATGCTTTTGCTGAAATAGTTAATAAAGTAAAATAAATTTTATTTAAAAAGGCATATCATCATTGTCTTCTCTATATCCTCCGCTTTCAAAAGCTTGATCTGGATTAACCTTTAAATCATCTTTATTGATTTTGGATTGATATTCGAATGGAGTTTCGAAGTTATCTAAATTCTCAAACTTACCAAGGTTAGAGATAAATTTAAGCTTAATATTATTTAATCCTCCATTTCTGTGTTTCGCTACAATAAATTCAGCTTGACCAGCAGAGGGAGTTCGTTCCTCATCATCCCATTCATCAATCTTATAATATTCTGGTCTATAAATGAAAGAAACTATATCAGCATCTTGCTCAATTGCTCCAGATTCCCTTAAGTCTGATAATATTGGTCTTTTACTTCCTCCTCTAGTTTCAACTGCTCTAGACAATTGAGATAATGCTATAACAGGAACATTTAATTCTTTAGCAAGAGCTTTTAAATTTCTTGATATTGTCGAAATCTCTTGTTCTCTATTTCCGTTTTTATTAGAACCTCCAGCTGTCATAAGTTGTAAATAATCAATAACTATCAGTTTAATATCATGTTGTGAAGATAATCTTCTAGCTTTTGCTCTTAAATCAAAAATGGATAATGATGGAGTATCATCAATAAAAAGAGGGGCATTTTCTAATGCTGAAACTTTAACATTTAATTGCTCCCATTCAAATTTTTCTAGATTTCCTGTTCTAAGTTTCTCAGAAGATAGTCCAGTCTCTGATGAAATTAATCTTGTAATTAATTGAATTGAGGACATCTCTAAAGAAAAGAATGCTATAGGAATATTTTGAGCAACTGCCATATTTCTGGCCATTGATAAAGTTAACGCGGTTTTACCCATTCCTGGTCTTGCAGCAATTATTACTAAATCACTTGGCTGCCAGCCAGATGTTAGCTTATCTAGTTCTGAAAATCCAGAGGGAATTCCACTTAAACCGTCTTTATTTGAAATTTCCTCTATTTTCTTTTTAGCTTGTATAACCAAGCTTTGAGCAGTTTCAGTTGACTTTTTGATATTACCCTGAGTAACATCATATAATTTAGATTCAGCTTTATCAAGTAAATTAAAAACATCTTTAGTTTCATCATAAGATTCTTCAATTATCTCAGTTGAGATTCTTATTAAACTTCTCTGAATATATTTTTGTAAAATAATTCTAGCGTGATACTCAATATGAGCTGAAGAAGAAACTTTTTGAGTTAATTGAACCAAATAATATTCACCACCAGCCTTTTCAAGTTTACCATCAGATTTTAATTTAGATGAAACAGTTAATAGATCAATAGGTTCAGTATTTTCAAATAATTTAACAATACTTTGAAAAATATATTGGTGAGATTCTTTGTAGAACGCTTCAGAATGTAAAATATCTATAACTGCGTCTACACCTTTCTTGTCAATCATCATTGCACCCAATACAACTTCTTCTAAATCTATAGCTTGGGGTGGTAACTTTCCTTTTTCAAAAGGTACAACCTGAGGGGATTTAAAAGATCTCTCAAATGATGGCTTAACTTTCTCCATATAACGAATCTAAAAAAACATTAAATGAAAATACTATTTTTAATAAAGTTTAAACAAACAGCCTGTTGTTAATAAGTATAAAAAAATGTTGATATCTATGGGATTAGCCATCAAAGACACCCATTGAAGTAAACTTGTTCATTCTTTCAGAAATTAATTGATCTATATTCTTTTCTGATAAGATTGAGTACGAATTAAGAATTGCTTTTTTTACAGATTTAAAAATTTTCTCTCTATCATTATGAGCACCGCCAACAGGTTCGTTAATAATTTTATCAATTAGATGATTTCTTTTCATATCGTTGGGTGTCAATTTTAATGATTCAGCTGCCTTTTCTTTATAATCCCAACTTCTCCATAAAATTGAAGAACATGATTCAGGTGATATAACAGAATACCAGGTATTTTCTAACATCATAACATGATCACCAATAGCGATACCCAGTGCACCACCAGAGGCTCCCTCACCTATAACTATTGAAATTATCTGAGTTCTCAAATTGAACATTTCAAAAATATTTCTTGCTATAGCTTCACCCTGACCTCTTTCTTCAGCTTCTAATCCAGGAAAAGCACCTGGTGTATCAATTAAAGTGACTATAGGTATATTGAATTTCTCTGCAGATTTCATTAATCTTAATGCTTTACGGTAACCCTCAGGATTTGCCATTCCAAAGTTTCTATATTGTCTAGTCTTGGTATTAAATCCTTTTTGTTGACCAATAAACAAAAAAGATTGATCATTTATTTTACCAAATCCACCTATCATAGCTTTATCATCACTAATATTTCGATCACCATGTAGTTCTAAGAAAGAACCATTTGTCAATGCTTTAATGTAATCTAAAGTATAAGGTCTCGAAGGGTGTCTAGATAACTGAACTCTTTGCCAAGGAGTAATATTTTTATAGATATCTTTTTTGGTGGATTCTATTTTTTTTAACAGCTTTTCACAAGTTTCAGAAACATCAACTTCACTCTTATCTCCGATTAACTTGCACTCTGCTAACTGCTCCTCCAGTTCTTTTAAAGGAGCTTCAAAATCTAAGTATTCCATATTAAAAAATGTATTCAAATATATAAATAATTAATAAAGATAATATTTACTTTTTTTTATTTAATTTGATAATTCCGTTCAATATGACAGAGATGAAAATTAATAAAAACCCTAAATAAAACTCAATAGACAATTCATTGTTTTCACCTAAAATTATGATAGCTAAAACTATGCCGTAAACTGGTTCCATATTTATTGAAATCATAGTAGAATATGGGCTTAAATGTTTTAATACATCCACAGAAACAACATATGCATAAGCTGTACAAATGATACCTAGAATTAAAAGCCATAACATATCTGAATCATTAATTTTAAAAAAATTTTCACTGAAACCATCAATCATAAACAGAACTAGTGAAATTAATATTATACCTCCAAGTAACTCATAAATTGATATAACTAAAGCCGATGATTCTGAAATTAATTTTCCATTTAATAAAGCAAAAACAACACTTAAAAAAACAGAAATAAGTGCATAAATTATTCCTTCCAGGTAATATAATTGAGACCTAAAAATTAATGACATTCCAATTACCACAATAACTCCAAGAACAACCTCATATTTAATAATTTTTCTCTTATAAAAAAACGGTTCTAAAAATGATGTAAAAAATGCACCTAAAGAAAGGACTGATAAAGTAATAGAGACGTTTGAAACTTTAATTGCTTTAAAAAAAGTAATCCAATGGAGAGCAATTAAAACTCCAGCAAATAACATTTTTAAAAGAAGGGATTTTGATATAAAAATATTTATTCTCAGAAAAACAGATAAAATTAAAAGAACTACGAAAGCAATTGACATTCTGTACCATACCAATGACAATGAATCAATTGATATCAAAGAACCTAAAATTGCAGTAAATCCAAAAATGAATACTATAAAATGAAAGTGTATTAAACTTTTTAACTTACTTTTTTGCATTCTTTAGAAAATATAAAGCAAGAATTAAAAAAACAAAATTAGGAATCCATGCTCCTAGTATTGGAGATAAATTTGATTTATTAACCATAACAGCAAAAAACTTATCAAAAAAAACAAAAGTAAAAGCTGTAATAATTCCAAATGCAAGGTTTATTCCCATTCCCTCTCTTCTTTTAAATGATGAAACTGAAACTGCTAAAAGAGTTAAAACAAATGTCGAAAAAGGAATACTCCATCTCTTGTGTCTAACCAGTAAGTGATTATTAATTAAAGGTGATCCGCTTTTAATTTCTTGATTAATAAATTTATTTAATTCAAAGAAATTTTGAGTTTCTGCCATGTAATTTAGCGTTGAAAGCTCATCAATTCTAAATGAAAAAATTGTGTCTTTCAACCTCTTTTTTTCTATATACTGCTTATCATCTAAAAAACTTCTTTTGAAGTAATCTGTCATTCTGTAAATACTATCTTGTTCAACCCATCTAATATTTCGAGCTGTGATTTTATATTTTAAAGAATTATTTTCAAAATTTTCATAGGAAAAATCATATGCTAATTGTCTAGTTGGGTTATAACTGCTTACATATATAAAATCGTTTTCGTTTACCTGTTTATATATTTTGGATGTTTCTCTTGACTTTTTATTTTTCTTGAGGTACTTATATTGAAATTCATTATAATTCTTATTCTTTTCAGGAACTATAAACATACCCGAAAAAAGTGCAAATGCTGCAATTATTAAAGATGAAATCATGAAAGGTTTAAGATATCTATTAAATGATATTCCAGAGCTAAGAATGGCTATTATTTCAGAATCATTAGCAATTTTTGATGTAAACCAAATAACAGCCAAGAAAACAAAAATTGGATAAAGAGTATTTCCAAAATACCAAACAAAATTTAAATAATAATCTACAATTTCATTTAAAGGAACATCAAATTCATTTAATTTATCTATTTTCTCTGAAAGATCAACTAAAATACCAATGGGTATAAATAGTAATAACATTGCAGCAAATGTTATCAAGTATTTTTTGATTATATAAAAATCTAGTATTTTCAAACTTATAATTTATTACTCATTTGTTTAACCATTAAGTTTTTCCATTCAAGAAAATCACCTTCTATAATATGAGTTCGCGCCTCTCTAACTAACCACATATAAAATGCTAAGTTATGAATTGTAGCGATTTGTCTGCCTACAGACTCTTTGACAGTAAACAAATGTCTCAAATATGCTTTTGAATAATAACTGTCAACATAAGAATGATTACCATCATCAATATTACTAAAGTCATTTTTCCATTTTTCATTTTTAATATTTATTGTTCCATGTGCTGTAAACAACATCCCGTTTCTAGCATTTCTCGTTGGCATAACACAATCAAACATATCGACTCCTAAAGAAATATTTTCAAGTAAATTTATAGGAGTCCCTACACCCATTAAATATCTTGGTTTATTTACTGGTAACACATTACATACAACTTCTGTCATTGCATACATTTCCTCTGCGGGTTCTCCAACTGATAAACCACCAATTGCATTTCCTAAAGCATTTGTTTCAGCAATGTATTCAGCAGACTGAATTCTAAGATCTTTGTAAACACTTCCTTGAACAATAGGAAACAGGGTTTGAGAATAGCCATGAATAGGATCATTACTATTAAATTCATTGAAACATCTTTTTAACCACCTATGAGTCATATGCATAGATTTTTTTGCATAATTATAATTGCATGGATAAGGGGTGCATTCATCGAATGCCATGATTATATCTGCACCAATTGATTGTTGAATACTAATAGCTCTTTCAGGTGTAAAAAAATGATAAGAACCATCAATATGAGATTTAAATTTAACTCCCTCTTCTTTTATTTTTCTATTTGCAGAAAGTGAATAAACTTGATAGCCTCCACTATCAGTCAATATGGGTGATTTCCAATTCATAAACTTATGAATACCCCCAGCATTTGATATAACTTCTGGACCTGGTCGTAAGTAAAGATGATAGTTGTTAGCTAAAATTATATCAGGGTTAATCTCATCTTTTAAAACCTTTTGATCAACACCTTTAACAGTAGCAGCTGTACCAACAGGCATGAAAATTGGAGTATTAATTGTCCCATGATCAGTTTTAATTTTACAAGCTCTAGCTTTAGTCTTTGGGTCAGTGTGTTCTAGTGAAAATTTCATATAATGATTTCAAAGATAACGATATCGAGTTATTAAAATAATCTATTATTAATTGTTAATTAAAAATGTATTTATTTATCAAATTTTGTTTGTATTAGTTCAGTATATATCTAAATTTATTTTTATAAAATTTCACGATGAATTATACACTAGATGAGTTAAGTACTCAAGTAAGAAGAGACATTCTTAGAATGGTTCACAAGGTAAATTCTGGTCACCCTGGTGGTTCCCTTGGATGCACAGAATTTTTGGTGGCTTTGTACTGTAAAATCATGAATAGAAAAGACAATTTTGAAATGAATGGAAAAGATGAAGATATTTTCTTTTTATCCAATGGACATATTTCTCCAGTCTTATATAGTGTATTGGCTAGAACTGGATATTTTCCAGTAGATGAATTAAATACTTTTAGATTATTAAACTCAAGGTTGCAAGGCCACCCAACAACTCACGAAGGCCTTCCAGGTGTTAGAATTGCATCAGGATCCTTGGGACAGGGACTCTCCGTTGCAATTGGAGCAGCAGAAGCTAAAAAACTCAACAAGGATAAAAATTTAATATATTCCCTTCACGGAGACGGTGAACTACAGGAGGGTCAAAATTGGGAAGCAATAATGTATGCATCTGCAAAAAAAATTGATAATTTAATTGCCACTGTAGATTTAAATGGAAAGCAAATAGATGGATCAACTGATGATGTTTTACCTATGGGTAGTATTAAGACAAAATTTGAAGCATTTGATTGGCAAGTTATTGAAATTGAAAATGGTAACAATATTGACGATGTTTTAAAGGGAATGGAAAAAGCAAAATCAATGACAGGAAAAGGTAAACCAATTTGTGTTTTGTTAAAAACTATGATGGGTAATGGAGTGGATTTTATGATGCACACCCATGCTTGGCATGGTAAAGCACCTAATGACGAGCAATTAAAATCTGCTCTTTCACAAAATAAAGAAACAATTGGTGACTATTAAATCTTTAATTAAATGAAAAACTATACGTACACAGAAAAAAAAGATACCAGAAGTGGATTTGGAGCTGGATTAGCTGAGTTAGGACGCTCAAACCCCAACGTCGTTGCACTTTGCGCAGACCTTATAGGATCTTTAAAAATGAATAAATTTATTGAAGAAAATCCCGAAAGGTTTTTCCAGGTAGGTATAGCTGAAGCTAATATGATGGGTATTGCAGCTGGACTTACAGTTGGAGGAAAAATTCCATTTACAGGCACTTTTGCAAATTTTTCAACTGGAAGAGTTTATGATCAAATTCGTCAATCAATCGCTTATTCAGGAAAAAATGTTAAAATTTGTGCGTCTCATGCTGGAGTTACACTAGGAGAAGATGGAGCAACTCATCAAATTCTTGAAGATATTGGGCTTATGAAAATGCTACCAGGAATGGTAGTAATTAACCCCTGCGATTATAATCAAACTAAAGCAGCTACAATAGCTATTGCAGATTATTTTGGTCCAGTTTATTTAAGGTTTGGAAGACCAGCTGTCCCTGTTTTTACCGATCAAAATCAAACTTTTAAAATTGGAAAAGCTGTTCATATGATTGAAGGAAATGACGTTACTATAGTAGCTACAGGTCATTTGGTTTGGGAAGCTATTGAAGCTTCTAAGATTCTGTTAGAAAAAGGTATTTCTGCTGAAGTAATAAATATTCATACCATTAAGCCTTTAGACACTAATGCTTTACTAAAATCCGTTGCTAAAACTAGATGCGTAGTATCAGCTGAAGAACATAATTATTTAGGCGGACTAGGTGAAAGCATTTCTAGAGTTTTAGTTGAAAACGATCCGGTTCCCCAAGAATTTGTAGCGACAAATGATACTTTTGGTGAATCAGGAACTCCTAAACAATTAATGGAAAAATATGGTATTGATTCTCAGGCCATTATCACCTCTTGCTTAAAAGTTATTAAAAGAAAATAAATGAAATTTTATAATGTAATTATTTTACTTATTTCTTTCAATTTGTTTTCTCAATTTGAATATGGTGTTAAAGGTGGAATAAATTTTAACAGTAATATCAATCTTAATGCAGAAATAGAATCTATTGATAATGCTATAAATATTTTTGAATCTAGAAATGGTGCACACATTGGAGGTTTTATTAAGCTTTCTTTAGGAAGTTTTTTTATTAGACCCGAACTTACATACTCAAAAATTAAAAATTCCTATAACATACCTTATGTACTTGTAAAAACTGAAAATATAATCACTGAATTTTCTCAGAACAAAATTGATATTCCTGTAATGTTAGGCTACAAGTTTTATAATCTTATAAATATTTTTGCTGGACCAAGATTTGAATATCTCGGTAAAGTTGAGTTTGAGAGCTTGAAGATAGATGAACTAAAAAACAAGTTCAAAACTGGCCTCCAATATGGTATTGGAGTAAAATTTGGAAATATTGAAGTTGATGTTAGGGCTGAAAGGAGTTTTACTAAAAATGAAATCAAATTTATGGAAAATCAAATTGGGGAAAAGAATCAATATATCTCAACCCAAGGCAAACTGTATCTTCTTGGAGTTTCTTATTACTTTTAATTACTCATCATTATCAAGATAGTCAGGAATT
>Ga0228662_1000421_pt1 | contig 21578 bp, 18 predicted proteins | sample 76DmetaG_FD_183173 | JGI IMG/M metagenome (GOLD analysis project Ga0228662, IMG submission 183173) | Seawater microbial communities from Monterey Bay, California, United States - 76D | ecosystem: Environmental > Aquatic > Marine > Coastal | place: USA: California | collected 2016-11-10
TCTCATCAGCAATAGAAGTAAAGATAATTGGATTTTCTGCAGTTCCCGCAGCATTAATTTTGGCCCCTCTTGCAATAACTAGTGATGAAGCGTTTGCACCTGTTCCAGCTTCGCCTTTAACTATGGTACCAGGCTCAATAGTTAATGTTACTCCACTTTTAACTACAACCCTATCTTTTAAAATATGAAACTTGTCCGAAGACCATGTTTCATCTTCAGTAATAAACCCAGAATGATCAACTGAATTAATATTAACAGTTGGTTCAGTGATAATATCATCATCAGAGTCACATGCTGTGAAGAAAAAAGATAAAAGGATGAGTGAAAATAATAATGTTTTGTTTTTCATTTTTGTATAATTTTTAATAATTTATACTGCAATGTTGAGTACACTATGTTATCAATAAGTTAATTGAAAATTATTTTATTTTCAGCGTTAAATATTTATACATTTTCATTAATTATGTCAAATAAACGAACACACTCCATCGCCTCTTTGACATCGTGAACCCGTAATATATTGGTCCCATTATTGAGTGAAAAAGCATGTAAAAAAGTAGTACCATTCAAGGCACCTTCAACATCAACACCCAATGTTTTATATATCATACTTTTTCGAGAAATTCCAACCATTATTGGTACATCTAAACTCTTAAACCGATCCAGTTGATTTAACAGCTGATAATTGTGTGTTAAAGACTTCCCGAATCCAAATCCGGGATCTATAATCACATCTTCAATACCTGCAGATTTACATTTATCAATTACATGCTTCAAATACGAATAAACTTCTTCTAACACGTTTGAATATTGAGGGTTATTCTGCATATTTGACGGTTTACCTTGTTTGTGCATGGCGATAAATGGTACATTATGTTTAGCCGCTGTAGAAATCATATTTACATCATCACTTCCAGCACTTATATCATTGACCAATGATGCACCAGCCCTTATAGACTCATCTGCAACCCTACTTCTAAATGTATCAATCGATAATGGCCTATCTGTTTCTTGCGATAATTTTTCTATGATAGGAATAACCCGATCCATCTCTTCTTGTTCAGATACATCCTCTGCATTAGGACGAGAACTGTAACCTCCGATATCAATAATACTTGCACCTTCATCATCCATCTGTTTAGCCCTTTTAATTGCATCATCCAGAGAAACATATCTTCCTCCATCAGAAAATGAGTCTGGTGTAATGTTCAAAATACCCATTACAATTGGGGATGAAACATCCAAAATTGTTCCTTTTATGTTGATGGTTCGCTTCATTATGAAATCAATGTACTTTAAATTCGCAACAAATTAATATCATTTTGAGTACAGATACAGCTTTACTTTTTGACAAATCCATTGCTAAATGCAGAGATATATTTAAAAAAAAGACCTATGACTATGGAACTGCATGGAGAGTTCTAAGACCCATATCCATTACTGATCAAATCTTCATCAAGGCTCAACGAATCAGAAGTATTGAAGAAAAACAAGAAAATAAAGTAGGTGAGAGTATAGAAAATGAATTCATTGGAATAATCAACTACTGCATTATAGCTTTAATACAAATTGATTTAAACTCTGATGATGACATGGAAATGGATCCCTCAAAAGTTCTAGAATTATTTGACAAAAAAGCTTCCTTGTGTAAAGAATTAATGATTGTTAAAAATCATGACTATGGTGAAGCTTGGAGAGATATGCGGGTAAGCACATATACTGATCTCATTTTGATGAAAATATTAAGAACAAAGCAAATTGAAAATAAAGGGGGAAAAACACTTATCTCTGAGGGTATTGACGCCAATTTTAGTGACATGTTAAACTATTCTATTTTCGCCTTAATAAGAATCAATAAATTCTATCAATAATCATGAGGTATTTAGCTAATTTTTTCAGAATATGTGTAGGTTTTTTATTCATATTCTCAGGACTAATAAAATCGAATGACCCTACTGGATTTAGTTATAAATTAAATGAATATTTCTCCGTTTTTTCTGCGGATTTAGAGCCTACACAGCATGACTTGAAATTTTACTTCAATACAAAGAGTCAATCTGATACTTTCTATTTAGCTATCAATCCAAATCAACCAGAGTATAGATTATCCACCTATTTAAAACCATGGGAATTAGTTTCAGACGATACTGCAATTTATAATCGCAAAATTAGCTTCCAAATTAATCAGCAAGACATCTTTACTACCAATGTAGAAACTGTTGACACACTCGATCAATTAGGGAAATTACATTGTAGTGTTAGGGATAAATTAATCAAAACAGAAAAAATAACTAATACTCCACTGATTACATTTTCAGTAGATGTGAGTCCCTATATAATTCCCAATTCTATTTTTGTTAATTTTTTTCAAAAGTTAAGGTCATATAGTGTTCCGATTGCAATTGGCATATGTGTCCTTGAAATTTTATTAGGCCTCGCCTTGATACTTGGATGGGCACCACGCCTAATTATATTAAGTATTTTAACTCTCACGCTATTTTTTACTTTCCTTACATGGTATAGTGCATACTATAATAAAGTTACTGATTGTGGATGTTTTGGTGATGCTATCAAGCTAACACCATGGCAGAGCTTTTACAAAGACATTGTTTTGGGAGTTGCCAGTTTAATTATCGCCTTTGGTATTCGATTTGTAAAACCAGTATTCAGTTCACCATTCTCAGTAAAAATACTTACTACATCGCTAATAATATCTGTCGGATTCTCGACCTACTGTTGGCACTATCTCCCAGTTAAAAACTTCCTTAAATTTAAAAAGGGAAATAATATATATGAGTTAGCTACTGTTCCAGAGGATGCACCAACAGACGTTTATGAAAATATTTTTGTTTATGCAAAGGATGGTGTAAATGAAGAATTTACCTTGGATGATATTAGTAGTCGTAACCTCCAAAATGAAGGTTATGTCTTTGTTGACCGCATAGACAAACTAATCAGTAAAGGTTATGAACCTGAAATACATGACTTTAAAATCATGGATGTTGACAGAACAAATGACTACGTAGAAGATTTCTATGCTGATTCGGGATATAAGGTTTTGCTAGTATTTAGTGATATTAAAAAAACCAATACGCGAGCCATGGATGAGATAAAAAGTATTATTCGTTTCTGCAATAAAAATGAAATTACGCTCTATCCACTTACAGCGAGTAAATCAGAAGACGTTGATTCATTCGTAAAAAAATACGAACTTAATACTCCCTTTTATTATGGTGATAAAACTAATCTAAAATCAATAATACGAAGTAATCCTGGACTGGTTTTACTGCAAGAAAATAAGGTTATTGAGAATTGGCCAAGCACAAATCTGCCATCAGAAAAGGAATTATCTAGTATCACTAATCCATGATACAATTTATCTTAAAAAGAATAGTAAGCGGTGTATTCATACTATTTAGTGTAACAACTGTTGTTTTTTTTCTTTTTAAATTCTCATTTCCTAATCCTGAAAAAATGGCTATTGGTCAACGTACAGATGTTGCTACACAAGAATCCATAAAAAAAGAGTTTGGACTTGATAAATCAACTTTTACGCAATACGTATTGTTTCTTAATGACATATCTCCTGTGTCATTCCATTCAAAAGATGAAGAGTTAGATTTTAAATATGACCCATTGTTTAAAATAATCTTATATAATAAAGTAATATTGATAAAAACACCGTTCTTAAGAAAGTCATTTCAATCAAGGGTTAAAACAACTACGTTAATAGGAGAATCTTTTAAAGGTACTTTTATTTTAGCTCTTGCATCAATCCTCTTGGCTATAATTTTAGGAGTACTACTTGGCGTATTGTCTTCAATTAAAATCAATTCTGCACTCGACCAAACTATTGTTTTTATTAGTACATTAGGTATTTCTATCCCTTCATTCTTCTCTGCAATCATACTAGCTTGGCTATTTGGTTTTGTACTACATGATTACACGGGATTATACATGACTGGAAGCTGGACAGATATCGATCCATACAATGGTGAATATTATCAATGGAAAAATATTATCCTTCCTGCAATTGCATTAGGGGTTAGGCCTCTTTCTATATTTACACTGTTAACTAGAAGCTCCATGTTTGATACGTTAAACAAAGACTTCATCAAGACAGCCAAATCAAAAGGAATTAGCCAATCATCCATTCTAATCAAACATGCCCTGCCTAATGCATTAAATCCTGTGATAACAGCTGTTAGTGGATGGTTTGCATCACTTCTTGCAGGAGCTTTTTTTGTAGAATATATTTTTAATTGGAGAGGATTAGGGAAGCTAACCATTGAAGCACTTGAAATGAATGATCTTCCTGTTGTCATGGGATCAATTTTATTCATTGGTTTTATTTTTATAATCACTAACATAATTGTGGACATTTTATATGTCAAACTTGACCCAAGAATTAAGTTAAGCTAATGCATATTTTTCTAACAGGATTTATGGGAGTGGGAAAGACCACTATCGGGCTACAGTTGTCAGAACTATTGGAATTAGATTTCATAGATCTTGATCAAGAAATAATTAATCAAACAGGATTATCAATCTCCGAAATTTTTAATAATAATGGGGAGGATTATTTTAGAGTGATTGAAAAAGATGTCCTAAATAAATTAAACCTTCAATCAGAATCGTCAATAATTGCTCTTGGCGGTGGCACAATATGCGACCATGAGAATAGAAAGTTAATTCTTCAAAGTAACATTTGTATATACCTCTACAAACCATGGGAAGAAATAGAAAAAAATCTCCCAAAACTTAAAAACAGACCACTAATTGACAAAAACTCCCCCTCTAAATTGAGAGTACTTTACAACAAAAGACAGTCTACATATGAGCTTTCTCAGCTTAAGATGCCTATAAACACTATGTTTGAGACCCAAAAACTGGCAAATTATTTGAAATTATTAACAAATAGGTAACAGTCCTTGTATCCATGCGGGTCTTCTCATTAACATTGGAGAATAATAATTATTTAAAACAATTAACAAAATGAACAAATCAGATTTAATCTCAGCTATGGCTGATTCAGCTGGTATCTCAAAAGCACAAGCTGGTGAGGCACTAAACGCATTTATGGATTCTACTTCTTCTGCTCTTAAAAATGGAGAGAAACTTATCCTTGTTGGATTCGGAACTTTCTCTGTAAGCAAAAGAGCTGCTAGAACTGGTAGAAACCCAAGAACTGGAAAAGAAATTCAAATCGCTGCTAAAAATGTTGTAAAATTCAAAGCAGGTTCTGGACTTTCTGATAAAGTTAATTAATATTTACCTAGTAAATATTTTAAGCCCTTGTAGGATCCTACAAGGGCTTTTTTTTGCTTCTGATGAAAATAAACAATTAGCTTTCTAAATCATATCTTCGCAAAATCAAAAATTCATTCCTAAAACATATTGCTCAGACCTCGCCAAATCCACCTATGTATGAATTTGTAAGAGGAAATGGAATATATCTATACGATAAAGATGATAAGCCCTTCATTGACTTAATTAGCGGTATAGCAGTAAATAATATTGGGCATTGTAATCCTGAAGTTACAAAAGCTATAAAAGACCAGGTGGACAAATACAGCCACCAAATGGTGTATGGTGAATACATTGTACAACCTCAAGTAGAACTCGCCAAACAACTCGCCAAATATTTACCCTCAAATCTTCAATCATTTTACTTTTTAAACAGTGGAAGTGAGGCAATCGAAGGAGCAATGAAACTGGCTAAAAAACATACAGGAAGATCCAAAATAGTTGCCATGAGAAACGCCTATCATGGTAGCACAAGTGGTTCACTAAGTATGATGAGCGACGAATATTACTCTGGCCCCTTTAAGCCCTTATTGCCAAATATTTATTTCATGGACTATAATGACTTAGATTCCGTTGACATCATCGATGAAAAAACTGCGGCAGTATTTATTGAACCTATTCAAGCTGAAATTGGGTATTTACCTGCAACACAAGAATTCTTGAATGCTCTCAGAGAAAAATGTAACAAAACTAAAACCCTACTAATCTTTGACGAAATACAAACAGGTGTAGGAAGAACAGGTAAATTATTTGCTTTTGAACATTATAATGTAATCCCTGATGTTTTAGTGAGTGCAAAAGCATTGGGTGGAGGAATGCCTATTGGAGCGTTTATTAGTTCTTCCGAAATTATGAAAAGCATCGAAAACAAACCCATCTTAGGTCACATTACAACTTTTGGTGGACATCCGGTTTGCTGTGCTGCAGGAAATGCCTCGTTAAAATACATCGAAAAACATCAGCTTATGGATGATGTTTCAGAGAAAGAAGCTTTATTTATAAAATTATTAATTCACCCGAAAATCAAGAAAATAAGCGGTAAGGGTCTGATGCTCTCTATTGAACTAGATAGTTTTGAGGAAGTTGAAAGAACAATGAAAAGATGTATAGAGCGTGGTGTAATCATCGATTGGTTTTTATATAACACCAATTGCCTTAGAATATCTCCACCGTTGATTATATCCAGTTCTGAAATACACAAGGTTTGCGAGACAATATTAAATTCTCTCGATTAAACTAACCATCTAGATTTTCAATTTCTTTCAAAATAGCATCAGCTTCTGCAGCTTTGGCATCAGAGGCCGTCCTGTTTACAGTGCTTAATTTATAAGACTCTTTAATAAGTTTTTCGTAGGTTTCTTCGAGTTTTTCCTTTTGAGATTTTTTTTTAAATAAACCAAACATATAAAAAAAACATTTTTCTATTTGAATAGTTCATGTCAAGTTTAAACTAGGACTTATTTCCCCCAAAGGCCTTCTTGTCTTCCTTTCTTTTTCTTAGCAGATTTTGGGTTGTATCCCTCCATATCATCTTGAAGAGCTGCACAATGCTTGGCTTTGCAAGAAGAAATAGACATTGCAATCATGGAAACTAAGAAAATATATAATATCGTTATTCTCATCATTCAAATAACCAAAATTTACTTCGTAAAATCAAAAAAATATATACAGCGTGTTGAGGTATTATATTTGAATGATAAAGGTTAAAACAATCAAAAAGTGCGTCAGCTATATTTCATATTACTCATAACATTAGGCCTTGCAAGTACTGCACAGATTCGTATTGTAAATAAAAATTTGGAAAGTATTTCTGGAGTACTTCTCATGCAATCGTCAAAAGTTATTGGTATTTCAGACCAAACAGGAACAATTAATATAGACACTTCATCTACTGAAATAGACAATTTATTCTTATCGCACAAAAACTATTATCAGAAAGATATAACCCTAAATCTCTTAGTTGAGAACTCTACCATCATTTTGACTAAAAAAATCAATTCGTTTAATCCTGTAGTAGTTTCTGCTGGCAGAAATATTCGATATAAAAATGATATAGCATTGCTCACTCAAAGAATAGACAAGAAAAAGATTGAACTCATTCTTCCTCAAACCTCTGCCGATCTATTAAACATAGATCAAAATATCTATATCCAAAAAAGTCAACAAGGAGGAGGAAGTCCAATTATTCGTGGATTCGCTACAAATCGAATATTATTAGTTATAGATGGGGTTAGAATGAATACTGCTATTTTTAGATCTGGAAATGTTCAAAATGTAATTTCTATTGACCCTTTTACTATTGAAAGTACCGATTTGATCTTTGGACCATCAAGCCAATTCTATGGAAGTGATGCTATTGGAGGGGTTCTGAATTTCACGACTGTAAAACCTGAGTTTTCTGATAATAAAATGATTCTGAAAACTAAAAATAACCTAAGATATAGCTCTGCAAATAATGAAAAAACCTACCATAGTCAATTTTCTTTGAGTGGAAAAAAAATAGCTACTATAACTAGTTTTACTTACAGTAGATTTGATGACTTAAAAATAGGTGAGAAAGGAAGTAAAGTATATGGCCGACCAGACTATATTGCAACTAGCTTTTCATCGGACACAATTATCGACAATAGCGATGAAAGCATCCAAGTAAATAGTGGTTACAATCAGAAAAATTTCTTGCACAAAACCTCGTTTAAAATTAATTCGAAATCTCAGATTCACTATGGTATTCAATATAGTGAAACGTCTGATATTCCTAGATATGACCGACTCATTCAAAGGGACCAATTGAACCAATTAAGTCAAGCAGAATGGTACTACGGACCTCAAATATGGATGTTTAATAATCTAACATTTAAACACATTAACAAAACGAAACTATTTGATGAATTTAAGTCAACCATTGCTCATCAGAAATTTGTTGAAAGTAGGAATACACGAAAAATATATTCGAACCTTCTTAATCAAAGAAAAGAAAAAGTTAGTGCATGGAGTTTAAACTCAGATTTCACTAAACACATTAATTTAAAAACACAAATAAACTACGGTTTAGAATATGTCTCTAACACAATAAAAAGCTTTGGAAGCCAATTAAATATAAATAATCAAACACACCAACCCATCACAACACGATATCCAGATGGATCTTCTTGGAAGACTGGCGGTGCATATTTTAATGTTATCCAAAGGTGGAATAACCATTCAATTACTGAAGGTGGTTTGAGGTATAATCTTGTTGAGATGAATGGCCAATTTGATACATCGTTAACATCCTACCCTATTTCAGATTTTAATATTACAAATCAAGCAATAACTGGATCTTTATCTCAATTATTCAAGAAAAAATTTGGTTCAATCAGCTTTATTTTATCTACTGCTTTTCGGTCACCTAACATAGATGACATAGGCAAAACATTTGATAGTAATCCAGGATATGTCACTATACCAAACCCCAATCTAAAACCAGAATATGCATATCATGGAGAAGTTAATTTGGACTATAAAGTTTCCAGAAAAATTAAAATTCAAAATTCAATTTTCTATACTTATTTGGACCAAGCTATTAATTTGTCGAATACCATGCTTAATGGGATAGATAGTATTATTTATGACAACACATTGAGTCAGGTACAAATGCTTTCAAATGAAGAATGTGCCTCGGTTATAGGCGATCAAATAACCATAAAATATACTCCTAATGAATTTATCTCTCTTAAAACAACCTATACTTTTTTAAATAGTCAATCTAGTAGTGGTAATGCAATTAGACACATCACACCTAATTTTGGTGGTACCACACTATTAATGAATTATAAAAAATATAATTTAATGGTGTATAGTATTTACAATCAAAGATTTAACAACGATCAATTTTCTAACATCGAAAAAAACAAGCCACAATTTTATTTGACAGACAGAAATGGGTTAGCATATTCTCCATCGTGGCACACATTTAACATAAAATTGGGCTACTATTTAAATACTAAAACAATACCCTATCCCATCAAAATTAATTTTGGGGTAGAAAATATAATGGACAAAAGATATAGACCTTACAGCTCCAGACTAACAGCCCCAGGAAGGAACATTGTAGTTGCGTTGCAAGTAAAGCTTTAGCTTATTTTTTCTTATCAGGTTTACTGATACTATCTCTCATATCTGTATCAGCTTGAATGTTCTTCATTTTATAATAATCCATGATGCCTAGATTACCACTTCGAAATGCTTCTGCCATTGCCTTGGGAACTTCTGCCTCGGCAAGGATTACAAGTGCACGAGCATCTTGTGCTTTAGCCTTCATTTCCTGTTCTTGAGCGACAGCCATTGCTCTACGCTCTTCGGCCTTAGCATTTGCAACCTTAAGATCTGCTTCTGCTTGATCAGTTTGTAATTCTGCACCGATATTTTTACCTATATCTATATCGGCTATATCAATGGATAAGATTTCAAATGCAGTACCCGCATCCAAACCTTTTGCTAAAACTGTCTTAGATATGGTATCTGGATTTTCTAATACTGCTTTGTGGGTTTTAGCTGAACCAATTGTAGTTACGATTCCCTCTCCTACACGAGCAAGAATAGTATCCTCTCCTGCACCACCTACTAACTGAGCGATATTTGCTCTAACAGTAACTCTAGCTTTTGCGATTAATTGTATTCCATCCTTTGCAACAGCGGCTACAGGAGGTGTATTAATAACTCTTGGGTTTACAGAAAGTTGAACTGCATCTGCCACATCTCTACCTGCTAAATCAATAGCAGCTGCCATATTGAAATCTAAAGGAATACTTGCTTTATCTGCAGAGATAAGAGCCTTGACTACATTATTAACATTACCACCTGCCATAAAATGAGTTTCCAATTCATTAGAGGATACAGGTATTCCAGCCTTGTTTCCATTAATCAAAGCATTCACAATAAGAGAAGGTGGTACTTTTCGAATTCGCATGAATATCAACTGAATGATACTAACACTTTTACCTGAAATTGAAACTTGGGCAGTGACCCAAAGCCCCAGTGGTACAAAGTAGAAAAACACAAAGAGTAGAACTACTCCAACGATTAAAAAAGGTATAATTCCCATTAGATTTTATTGATTAATTATTTTAATATATATTTTGTTATTGTCTATTTTTTGGATTTCAATTTCAGCCCCTGAAGGTATAAAACTTCCCTCTGAATGCACTTCGATTCGCTGAGATTTGACGTGAGCTATACCAGATGGTCTTATTGCACTTATTGTTTTTCCTGTATCTCCCACTTGTACTTCTAATTGGCCAATATCATTGGCCTTACCTGTAATTGTTTCTTTATTAGAAAACATATCCCATGCACCGTTACGAAAAGCATACACTACAATTACAGTCATAACAACGATTATCAATGCTAAAAGAACATTACCATGGAATATACCGTAATCAGTATATGTAAAATATACCCCTACACCTACCATAACTACACCTACAATTCCAACAATAAAACCTGGAACAATAAAAATCTCAATTAGAAGCAATAAAAGCCCTAGAATAACAAAAGAGGCAACAATAGAAAGTGTCATATATTACAGCCAAGTTAAGGCTTTTAAATTAAACCTCAATATAATCTGCAACGGGAAGACAACTACATACTAAATTTCGATCCCCATAGGTATTATCTACTCTTCCAACGCTTGGCCAAAATTTGTTTGGTTTCACATAGGATGCAGGATAAGCAGCCTTTGTTCTTGAATATGGTCGATCCCAATCGTCACCTGATACAAGTTGTGCCGTATGCGGTGCGTGTTTCACAACATTATTGTCTTTATCAACCTTACCACTTTCAATTTCGGCTATTTCTTCTCGAATAGATAAAAGTGCATCACAAAAACGATCTATTTCTGACTTACTTTCACTCTCTGTAGGCTCAATCATTAAAGTTCCTGGAATTGGAAAACTCACTGTTGGTGCATGAAAACCATAATCGATAAGCCGCTTAGCAATATCTTCTACTTGAATGCCAGAGGTAAGTTTGAAAGGTCGAGGATCAACAATCATTTCGTGAGCTACTGTTCCATTCTGACCAGTATACAAAACATCATAGCCATCAGATAAACGATATTTCATATAATTAGCATTCAATATAGCTGTTGCAGTTGCTCTTTTTAAACCTTTAGTACCCATCATTTTAATGTATGCATAACTAATTAGTAATATGCTTGCACTTCCAAATGGAGCAGCACTAACTGCTCGCATCGCTTTATCTGAACTTACACCCTCTACAACAGAATGTCCAGGCAAATATGGAGCAAGATGTTTAGCCACTCCAATAGGACCCATTCCAGGACCACCGCCACCATGAGGAATACAAAAGGTTTTGTGTAGATTCAAATGACATACATCTGCACCAATGTTTGCAGGATTAGTATAGCCTACTTGAGCATTCATGTTGGCACCATCCATATAAACTTGTCCTCCAAATTCATGGATTAATGATGTCACTTCTTTGATGGTTTCTTCATAAACACCATTTGTACTTGGATATGTAATCATTGCCGCTGCTAGGGTTTCTCTATGAGTCTCTACTTTTTCTCTTAAGTCAGCTAAATCAATGTACCCATTTTCGTGGCACTTAACTACAACAACTTTCATACCTGCCATTACTGCACTTGCTGGGTTTGTACCATGTGCAGATTCAGGTATTATTACAATATTCCGGTGATGTTGATTAATATCTTTAAAATATTCCCTAATGGTCATAAGCCCGGTGTACTCCCCCTGTGCTCCTGCATTAGGTTGAAGGCTCACCTTATGAAAACCTGTTATTTCAGATAAATCGCGTTCTAAATCATGCAACAACTCCTCGTATCCTGCGAGTTGTTCTTTTGGGGCATATGGATGAATATTTCCAAAAGACTCCCAAGATACTGGAATCATCTCAGAAGTGGCATTCAATTTCATGGTACAACTTCCCAAAGCAATCATTGAATGTGCTAAAGACAAATCTTTATTTTCTAACGATTTAAGGTATCTTAACATTTCATGCTCTGTGTGGTATGAATTAAACACTGGGTGTTCTAAATAAGTAGTGCTTCTGTTCAATTCTAAATCCCACATCTGGGAAGTTTTTTCATCGAATTCTAATGCAACGCCTTTAAGCTGTGCAAATAATTCAACGAGCTGAATAATATCTTGAAGTTCAGTCGTTTCATCAATACTAATTCCCACATAATCCGATTCATAACGAACATTAATTTTATACTGATTAAGTAGTTCTCTTAAGCTTGATTGATGAGTTTTATCTAGTAAAATAGCGATAGTGTCAAAAGCACTATTATTTTTTAAATCAAATCCGATTTTAACTAAATTATTTGCTAAAATACTGGTGAGTTGATTGACTTTTTGAGCAATTTTTTTAAGTCTCTCAGGCCCATGATAAGCTGCATACATCCCTGCCATCACCGCAAGAAGTGCTTGTGCTGTGCAAATATTACTAGTAGCCTTATCTCTTTTAATGTGTTGTTCACGGGTTTGGAGTGCCATTCTCAAGGCGGTGTCACCATTGGAATCCTGAGAAACCCCAATTACTCTACCAGGCAATCTTCGCTTATGCTTTTCTTTGGTTGCAAAATAAGCAGCATGAGGCCCTCCATTTCCCATAGGTATCCCGAACCTTTGAGTGCTTCCAACAACAACCTCAGCTCCCCAAGAACCAGGTGCTTCTAATAAAGTTAATGAAAGAATATCTGCAGCAACAACAGTTTTGATTTGATGCACTGCTGCTCTCTCAACCAAATCACTGTAATCTTCTACTGAGCCCTCTCCATTTGGATATTGTACAAAAAGACCAAAAAAGTCATCATTAAATTCAAAATTTGTAGGATTTCCTTTGACAATAGATATACCTAGTGGTTCCGCTCTGGTTTCAATGACGTCTATTGTCTGAGGGAATGCCTTATCTGATACAAAAAACTTATTTCCATTTTGTCTGCCTTTTGCAGCAAAGACCATCGCCATACCCTCAGCAGCAGCAGTGGCCTCATCCAAAAGACTTGCGTTTGCTATTTCCATACCCGTCAAATCCATAATCATAGTTTGAAAGTTGAGTAATGCTTCCAACCTACCCTGAGCTATTTCGGCTTGATATGGCGTGTATTGTGTATACCACCCTGGATTTTCAAGAATATTTCTTAAAATAACTTTTGGAGTATGAGTTCCATAGTAGCCCATACCAATATAATTTTTGGAAATTTGATTTTTTTCTCCAATTGATTTCAACTTAGATAACAGTTCAACCTCAGTCAAAGGCTCATCTAATTTCAATTCGTTCTGAAGTCTAATTTCATTGGGTATTGTGTCAGAAATGAGTTCTTCCATTTTGTCATACCCAAGCAAGGATAGCATCTGGTGTTCTTCTTTAGAACTTATGCTATTGTGGCGGTCAGAAAAATGCTCTTTATACATCTTTAATTTCTTACGATTAAATCTTACTGCAAATTTAAATTTAGCTTACATAAAAAACCTAAATGTTAAGTATTAGTTTACACTTTTTTCAACTATTTAAAATATTTTTTCTACGTTCGTGTATAACTCTATGTATGAAAATAATAATAAGAACAAACCTCATCATTGGACTTACTCTAATATCTAACTTAATATTGGGTCAAAATAGAATTCATAAATCCTATTGGAGTTACAATATTCATTTAACATCCACTCATTTTTTGAGTGACTTAGGAGGTAAAAACACTCGTGGCTCTAATGACATTTCAGACCTCGATTTTTCTAGTACACGCTATGGCCTTGGAACTGGATTGCAATACAACACTCCGTCAGGTTTATCTATTGGATTTGATTTAATGGCAGCCAGGTTATATGGCGACGATAGTGAAACTAACTCTGACCGAAGATATCGTAACTTGCATTCTAGGACTGATATCTTTGAAACAACAACTAATATCAAATATACCCACCTAAAAAATGGATTCTATTTTAGTGTTGGTGCTGGATTTTGTTTTTTCAGACCTATGGCTAAGTTAAATAATAAATGGTATGAACTTCGATCACTCAACACTGAGGGACAAGGTATTGACCCTGAGAAAAACACCTATGAAAAATACACCCCTGTAATCCCATTTTGTATTGGCAAAAAATTTCATCTCGACAACAGAATGTCAATAGCTATTGATTTGTCGCTAAGAAAGGCATTCTCAGATTATTTAGACGATGTGTCAACCACATACTTCGACAAACAACTGATTCGTAATCAAACTGGAGATATAGCTGCAGAATTATCTAACCGATCATTTGGTGATACTGGCATAGGCCAAACTGGAAGCAAAAGAGGAAACCCTGAAAACAATGACAACTATTTCTTCGTAGGAATTAAGTTATTTTTGCCAATAGATAAAACTAATAATTTTCATAAAAGACATTATCGTATGAGAAAAGATAAATGTCCAAATAAGTGGTAAAAATTCAATGCAAGAACAAATTTTTGAACCTTTGATTACACAAGATACCGTTTTATTTGGGGTTCTTGCTGGCTGTTTAGGGCTTGTTTTCATAACAAGTAGCTCAAACAAAACATTCTGGAAGAAATTTTATACCATAGTACCTGCTCTATTTATGGCCTACTTCCTCCCAGCTATTCTAACTACACTTGGAGTTATTGCTCCCGAGTGGAATACCATTTCTGAGACGGGTGAGATTATTCAGCATAAGTCCAACTTATACTTCGTAGCTAGTCGATACTTTTTACCTGCTGCTCTTGTATTAATGACATTAAGCCTTGACCTTAAAGCTGTTTTTAATTTAGGGCCCAAAGCCCTAATTATGTTTCTAACAGGCACTATCGGTATAATCATCGGTGGTCCCATAGCTATTTATATATTATCTCTCACTTATCCAGAAGCAATTGGTGGTGTTGGCCCTGATGCAGTATGGAGAGGACTAGCGACATTGGCTGGAAGTTGGATTGGAGGGGGAGCCAACCAGACAGCAATGCTAGAAATATATGGTTACAACCAAAAATTATATGGCGGAATGGTATTCGTTGATATCGTGGTAGCAAATATTTGGATGGCTATACTACTAATTGGTATAGGTAAGACTGAAAAAATTGATCGTTGGTTAAAGGCTGATACCACCGCAATAGAGGATTTAAAAGCCAAAGTCTCAAAGTTCACTCAAGAAGTAACCAAAAATCCGTCTTTGACTGATTTAATAATCTTACTATCTGTTGCATTTGGTACAGTTAGTATTTCTCATTTTTTTGCAAATATTCTGGCTCCATTTTTTGAATCTAGAATTTCTACTATTGAACATTTGACTCTTCGAAACACATTTACCTTTCTTGGTTCAAGCTTTTTTTGGATGATTAGCATTGCAACACTTATTGCCATAATTTTATCATTTACTAAAGTTCGAAAGCTAGAGGGTGCTGGTGCTAGTAAATTGGGTAGTGTATTCATTTACATCTTGGTCTCTACTATTGGAATGAAAATGGACTTAACAATGATTTTTGATAATTTAGGATTATTGGCTATTGGGTTAATTTGGATGAGTGTACATGCAATACTTTTAATACTGGTAGCCAAGCTAATTAAGGCCCCATATTTCTTTTTAGCAATAGGTAGTCAAGCTAATGTTGGTGGTGCAGCGTCAGCTCCTGTAGTGGCATCTGCATTCCATTCTTCGTTGGCTACTGTTGGGGTGCTATTGGCCGTTTTTGGGTATGCTGTTGGTACTATTGGTGCAATCGCGTGCACACTACTCATGCAGATAATAGCTCAATAAACAGACTTTTTTAAAGTTTATTTATTATATTTCGAGGGTCTATTAACACAATTTAAAGATAAAAACTTATGGCGGTATTATCTACGACAAGAACAAATTCAGGAATTTCAACATATTCTGGTCCATGGGACAAATCTGCAGTCATTCATTTATTAAGGAGAGTTCATTTTGGTGTTACCAAAGAAAACATTGATTACTTTATCAACTTAACACAAGCTGAAGCTATCAATGAAGTTCTTAATATAGATTATAGCATACCATCACCCCCAATTAATAATTACAACAGTAATAATCCTGATCCTAATATAAATCAGGGAGAAACATGGGTGAATGATTACAATGGTCAGCTTAATAATTCTAGAAGGTTATCATTTAAGTCTTGGTGGACTGGTCAAATCATAAACCATGATCGAACGATACGTGAAAAAATGGTTCTCTTTTGGCATAATCATTTCTCAACACAATCTGCAGTATATGGTTGGGCAAATTTTGGATATCAAAATAATCAACTTTTAAGATCAAATTGCCTTAAGAACTTTAAGTCACTTGTTAAAGACGTCACGTTAGATCCAGCCATGTTAATATTCTTAAATGGCGAGAGAAATAGTAAAACTGCTCCAGACGAGAATTACTCAAGAGAACTTCAAGAACTTTTCACATTGGGTAAAGGTCCTGAATCAAAATATACCGAAGCTGATGTAATTGCTGGAGCTAGAGTGCTTACTGGTTGGAGAATTAATAGAACAAATGGCAGAGTTTATTTCCAAAGTTCTAGGCACGATACCACAGATAAAGAGTTTTCAGCTTTCTACAACAATCATACAGTTACTGGCCAATCAGATCAAGCAGGTATTAATGAATTAGATGATATGCTAAACATGATATTTGCCCAAAACGAGGTAGCAAATCACATTGTTCGTAAGTTATACCGTTGGTTTGTCTATTACGAAATAGATGAAAACACTGAATCTAATGTTATCATACCTCTTGCCAATATTTTCAGAAATAGTGGGTATGAGATCAAGCCTGTTCTTGAAGCATTATTCAACAGTGAACACTTTTTTGATACTGCAAACCGTGGGGCAATAATTAAAAGTCCAACTGATTTTTTATTTGGTCTAACAAGAACTTTTGAAATTCCTATACCAGATTCAAATGATTATGTAAATCAATATGCCTTTTGGAATAGACTTCGCTCCTCTTCATCGCTCACACAGCAAGATCTTGCAGATCCTCCCAGTGTATCAGGTTGGCCAGCATATTATCAAATCCCACAATTCCATGAATTATGGATAAATAGTGATACCATTTCAAATCGAAATAAAATCTCAGATACACTTGCTGCAAACGGCTATAGGATTGGTACTAACAGACTTAAAATAGATCCATTACACTTTACAAAAAAATTTAATACCGCAAGTGATCCAAATTTACTAATCAATGATTTACTAGAGATTATGCATACCTTAGATGTAGATCAAAGTCAACGAGAACATATGAAGTCTATACTTCTTTCTGGACAACTCAATGATGACTATTGGACACAAGCATGGAATGCTTATTTAAATGATCCTGATAATACAACTAAAGCGAATATCGTTTCAACGCGTTTATTAGCTTTATTCAAATACTTAATGAACCTTAGCGAATTTCAGCTTTCTTAACCCCAATTAAAAATGAAAAGAAGAGATTTCCTCAAACGAGTAGCACCAGCATCACTACTTCCTTTTGCAATAAATGGCCAACCTATAACGGCATATGGTAAATTATTTGGAACAAATGCAGAAGATTTTACCGAAACCGATAAAGTTTTAGTTCTTGTTCAACTAAATGGCGGCAATGATGGGTTAAATACGCTTATTCCCCTTGATCAATATCAAAATTTAACCAAAGCAAGACCCGATGTAATATTACCTGAGAATAAAGTCCTTCCTTTAAACGGTATTGACGGAACAGGATTACATCCATCCATGTCAAAAATGAAAAATATGTATGATGAGGGTAAAATGCGAATCATACAATCAGTAGGTTATCCTAATCAAAACTACTCTCATTTTAGATCAACAGATATATGGATGTCTGGATCTGATTCAGATGAAATTCTTGAAAGTGGCTGGGTAGGTCGATACTTATCTGAAGAATGGCCAAATTACCCAAATGGTTTTCCTAATGATGATATGGAGGATCCACTTGCTATTCAAATAGGATCATTAGTATCACAGGTTTGTCAAGGTGTCGCAGTAAATATGGGATTTGCTCTTTCCAATCCTACTAATTATTACCAACTTTTAACTGGTAATTATCCCGATGCTCCCAATACATGGGCAGGAAAAGAATTAGACTACCTGAGAACAGTGGCAAGACAGACAAATGAATATTCCGTCAAGATTAAAGAAGCCGCAGAAAGTGCATCTAATTTATCTGAGCTATATCCAGAAGGAAATCGACTAGCAGATCAACTTAAAATTGTTGCCCAATTAATAGCTGGAGGTCTTAAAACCCGAGTATATATTGTATCTCTTGGAGGTTTTGATACTCATGCAAATCAGGTTGATCCTGTGGATAGTAATGAAACAGGTTATCATGCATTCCTACTTGAAACGGTATCTGAGGCTATCAACGCATTTCAGGATGATATTGAAAAACTTAAGATTGATCATCGAGTTTTAGGAATGACGTTTAGTGAATTTGGAAGACGAATAATTAGTAACGCAAGCACAGGAACTGACCACGGATCTGCAGCTCCATTATTCATGTTTGGATCTAAAGTTAAATCTGGCATGTCTGGCAATAACCCTACAATTCCTGATGAAGTAACAGCTAAAGATAATTTGGAGATGGAGTTTGACTTTAGAACAATCTACAGCTCAATTCTACAAGATTGGTTCTGTCTCGACAAAACAGACACAGATAGTGTGCTTTTGCAAGATTTTGAGAAAATGGATATCATTCAAGATGCATGTTCTACATCATCTGCTGATCGTTTAAGACAAAAACAAACCGGTGATGCTTACATTACCAATTATCCAAACCCATTTGGAAATGAGACCACTATTAAATATTTCTCAAATGGTGATCAAATTAATATTTCTATAATAGATGTTCACGGTAGATTGGTTAGTACATTAGTTAATGACAATATACCACATGGTACACATGAAATAAAGTTTAACGCTACAAGTCTGAAACCTGGAACATATTACTGTAACTATCAAAGTGGATTAATTACACAATCCAAGAGCTTACTTAAAATTAGGTAATCAAAAGGGAGACCTAAAGTTTTCAAAATTTGGAGCTATTTGATCTTTCGCCGATAAGATTGGATTATCTATACCCCAATTGATGTTCAATGATTTTGAATTCCAAAGAATTGACCCTTCAGATTCTTTATTGTAATAGTTTGTGCATTTATATGCAAACACAGTGTTGTCTTGTAATGTTAAAAAACCATGAGCAAAACCAGAGGGGATATAAAACATAGTTTTATTTTCCTCATTTAACTCAATCGAAAAGTGATGTCCATAAGTTGGAGATTTATGACGTATATCAACTGCCACATCTAAAACAGAACCTTTTATCACCCGCACTAATTTACCTTGAGAATAAGGCTCTCTTTGAAAATGCAAACCTCTTAAAATACCTTTACTACTCAATGATTGGTTATCCTGTACAAAGTTTGATGCAATGCCATTTGACTTCATAGAGTCTTCACGATAACTTTCAAAGAAATACCCCCTTTCATCACCGTAAATAGTAGGTTTAATAATTAGTAGTCCATCAATATTTGTAGTCGAAACATTCATTTTATATTACAATGATAAATAACTTATTAAGTTGTTAAAAATTGTTTACCATTTAAGTTAAAATCCAAATTAAATTAAATGAAATTCGCATCCTACAATTGTTAAAAAATCTTCATGCCAGAACCCCAATATTTAAAAGATTTAAACCCTGAACAAAAAGCTGCTGTTATTCAAACAGATGGTCCAATAATGATTGTTGCTGGAGCTGGGTCTGGCAAAACTAGAGTTTTGACTTATCGAATTGCACATTTGATAGCCACTGGAGTTGACCCATTCAATATACTATCGCTTACATTTACTAACAAAGCAGCAAGAGAAATGCGTCATCGAATTGAGGGTGTTGTTGGTCTTGAAGCACGAAATATTTGGATGGGAACATTCCATTCCGTTTTTGCAAAAATTCTACGTATTGAAGCTGATAAAATTGGTTATCCTCAGAACTTCACTATTTATGACTCAGATGATAGTAAAAGTCTTATCAAATCTATAGTTAAGGAAATGAACCTTGATGATAAGGTTTATAAACCAAATTATATCCTTTCTCGGATTAGCAATGCAAAAAATAATCTAATCCAAGCCCACGTATATCAAAATCAATCTGAACTTATTGCATATGACGAAACAACAGGAAGAGGGAAAATTCATGAGATTTACACGGAATATGCAAAACGTTGTTTTAGATCTGGAGCAATGGATTTCGATGATTTACTTCTTAATACATTCAAACTTCTTAATAATTTCCCTGATGTTTTACATAAATACCAGCACAAGTTCAAATATGTTATGGTTGATGAGTATCAAGACACTAATCATTGCCAGTACATGATTATAAAAAAGTTAGCTAGTGTATTTGAGAACATATGTGTAGTTGGTGATGATGCTCAAAGTATTTACTCATTTAGAGGTGCAACTATTAAAAACATTTTAAATTTTGAGAAAGACTATCCAGACTTGAGTGTCTTTAAATTAGAACAAAACTATCGATCGACTGAAACTATCGTTAATGCAGCCAATAGTGTAATTGCAAAAAATAAGGATCAAATTGAGAAGAAAGTATGGACTGAAAATGATGCTGGGAATAAAATAAAAATTATTCGTGCTGTCACTGACAATGAAGAGGGGAAAATGATTGCTCAAAACATCTTTGAGACAAAAATGTCTGAGCAAAAGATGAATAGTGATTTTGCAATACTATATAGGACAAATTCTCAATCCAGAAGCTTAGAGGAAGCTCTTCGTAAACTCAATATCCCCTACCGAATTTATGGAGGAATGAGCTTTTACCAAAGAAAGGAAATCAAAGACATTTTGGCATATTTAAGACTCATTATCAACCAAGCAGATAGTGAAGCTTTAAAACGTATCATAAACTATCCTGCTCGCGGTATTGGTAAAACTTCACTTGACCGAATAAATATCATTGCGTCCAACGAAGAAAAGTCAATTTGGGAAGTAATTCTTGTTGCTGATAAATACCCTGAGTTAAAAGGAGCTTCCAAAAAGCTAAAAAACTTTGTTGAAATGATTAACAGTTTTATCAAATTGACTAACCAACAAAATGCGTACGAAATAGCTATGCATGTTGCTCGGACAACTAATCTACTTAAAATACTCAATGAAGATAAAACTATAGAAGGAATAAATAAATATGAAAACATCGCTGAATTATTGAATGGTCTAAAAGAATTTGTTGAAG
>Ga0228662_1000422_pt1 | contig 21430 bp, 20 predicted proteins | sample 76DmetaG_FD_183173 | JGI IMG/M metagenome (GOLD analysis project Ga0228662, IMG submission 183173) | Seawater microbial communities from Monterey Bay, California, United States - 76D | ecosystem: Environmental > Aquatic > Marine > Coastal | place: USA: California | collected 2016-11-10
TGAAATTCCCTTCAAATGTTCCTCTAATAATCTCCGGTGAGTTTACTGAAATTGTGCGGATATTGTTAAGGTTAAAATCTGATGAAATCTGAAAGTCTTCAAAATAATAATCATCATTCTGGTTTGAGTAAGAGGTGTTTTTAAATTGAAGAAAGCCGCGGACATCATCTAAATTTGTCCCCCTCATGTCCATTGCGACTGCACCATTGAAAACAGCGATCGAATCGCGCTCAACAAAATGCAAAGCATTCAAATCTGCATTGGCAATACTTGCCGAAAAGTCGTAAATATTTTGTTCATCAGAAAAATCAACAAGACCCTCAAAATCCATCGTAAGGCTGGGATCAACCACACTTAGAGCGCCATTGAATACCTTGTCTTGAACAAGACCTTGAACATCTAGATTAGAATACAGGTAATTGTTAAACTCAAAAGTAGAACAGCTTCCTTCGATGTTCGATTTTAATTTTTCTAATGTAAAGCCTCTACCTTTTAATTTGAATTGTGAAGACATAAGCCCAAAATTTGGTTGCCCAATAAGCTGTCCTAAATCAAAATCTTTAAATTCAATTACCCCTTCATATTCAGCATCATCTATGAATTTAACTTTTGAAAGTTCAAGATCTGCAACCACAGTCCCCAAGGCCGTGTTAGCCTCAAAGTCGGCATCTATTGTAGGGCCTGAAATAAGCGTGGTCCCGCGAATTGTAAACAATCCTAAGGCTGACAAATTCGACGGAATATTTTGTCCTATTATTTGAGGGAGAATCCCTTTTAAGTCCGTGTACTTGGAAGCTAAACGTGCAATATCACCCCGCATTTGAAAAGGTTTAGTTTCAGCATCTATTAAATTTTTAAATTCAAAATCACCATCAATAAAAGTACTTTTGCTGGATTCTAAATGAAAATCTTGTAAAACCAGTTCGTTAAGTGTTCCTGAAATCTGAGTGTCAAACGTGATATTCTCGGTGGCACCAAATTCTGGGAAAAATACATTAAGCTCACCTAAATTAACGGTACTGTTTTTAAAATCACCCGAAAGAAATACCTTGTCGTAAAATTGCTTTAAATCTTCTCTATTGTAATTGAATTCCAATGCTCCAATTAACTTAGAATTGAGCGTTTGAATACGCAAATTATCAAACATCATTGAAGTCAGCGTATAATTGAAATCTGTTTGCAAGTTATGCATTTCCACTCCTCTAGGGTCCGAAAAACTTAAGGTGTTAACATCCAAGGAAACTTCTGGACCTCTAATGAGAAAGTCAGTAGCATTGATGTTTAATTGATTAAAATCTAAAAGCCGTGTGTTTTCGTTTTTATTTTCGTTAGAGAGGGTAAAATGGCTATCGTAAATTGTAACATCCTTTGAGGAGAGCACAAATGGAGAATCCGATTTCTTTTTATCAACTTTAAAACTATCTGCAAAAATATCTAAATTGGACCCTTCTTCGCCTTTATAGGTTTTGATGTTGAAGCGCAAATTGTACAAATCAATGTCGCCAAAAACGAGTGCATTGGTTTTAATTTTTGCAAAATCTAAAATTGAACTATTGAGTTCAGCAGCCGCAATCAATGTATCGTTGTGGTGGTCCTTAATTAAAATATTTTTGAACTCTATGTCTCCATTAAATTGAATTCCAACCTTTTCTACATTAATGGCAGTACCGTAAGTGGCATTTATTTGGTTCGTAGCATAACGCCCCAAAAAGGTTTGAACGCTAGGAATACTGAGCAGCAACATCAAGATGAGAAAAAACAGCACAATTGCTGATATAATCCTTAAAAATATGTTGCGCCGTGTTCTTATCACCTAAAAGTTATGGTAAAATTATAAAATCAAAAAAACAAACAAAAAATTTAGCGGCAGTTTTACACAATGCATCTGCCTTTTTTTTATTTCTTTGTAAAACAATTAGTTGACACTGCAAAAGCTTTGCCAAACTTATACAAAGAAAACGAATAAATTGAGGATATCCTTCAATGCACAAAGAAAATGTATACATATTAGCTATTGAATCTTCTTGTGACGATACTGCAGCGGCAGTTTTGCACAATGGCAAGGTCTTAAGCAATATTATTGCAAATCAGTCTATTCATGAGGCTTACGGCGGGGTTGTACCTGAACTGGCATCTAGAGCACATCAACAAAATATTGTTCCGGTTGTCGATCAAGCACTGAAAACAGCAGGGATTTCAAAGAATAAGCTTTCAGCAGTTGCATTTACAAAAGGACCAGGTCTGATGGGTTCACTTCTTGTGGGGAGCTCCTTTGCTAAATCTTTGGCCTTTGGATTAGACATCCCTTTGATTGAAGTTAATCATATGCAAGCCCATATATTGGCGCATTTTATAGACAAAGAAGGGTATGAAAAGCCAGAATTTCCTTTTTTGGCCATGACCATTTCTGGGGGGCACACCCAAATAGTACGTGTAGATGATGCTTTTGATATGACGGTTATAGGCGAAACCATAGATGATGCTGTAGGGGAAGCTTTCGATAAAAGCGGGAAATTATTAGGACTTGGATATCCTGCTGGACCTGAAATTGACAAACGTGCAAAATTAGGTGACCCTAAAGCCTACAAATTTACTAAACCAAAAGTCAAGGGACTGAATTTTAGTTTCTCGGGGCTCAAAACAGCAATTTTATATTTTATTAGGGACCAATCTAAAAATAACCCTGAATTTATAGCTCAAAACTTGAACGCTATTTGTGCCTCCATACAATATACAATAGTGGGTATACTTATGGATAAGCTGAAGCTTGCTGTTCAAGAAACAGGAATAAAAAGCATTGCAATTGGCGGAGGAGTATCAGCCAATTCTGGCATTCGCACTGCACTAAAAAATACGGAACAAAAATACGGATGGAAAACGTACATTCCGGCTTTTGAGTTCACAACAGACAATGCTGCTATGATCGGTATTGTGGGGTATTTAAAGTACTTGAAAAATGACTTCGCATCACAAAATACAATGGCTACAGCACGACTAAAACTATAAAAATAAAAAATGCAATTATTTTATAATTCAGACTTAAGAGCAGAAGATAAAGAATTTTATTTTGACAAAAACGAAAGTCGACATATAATTAAAGTTTTGCGTAAGAAGGTTGGGGATAAATTACACATTACTAATGGTTTAGGATATTTATTTGAGGCTATAATTCTAACCGATAATCCAAACAAATGCACCGTATCCATCACCACTAGTAATTCAATTGCATCCAAGGGATACAGCGTTCATTTGGCGGTTGCACCCACCAAAACCAATAACCGTTATGAATGGTTTCTTGAAAAAGCCACGGAAATTGGAGTAGACTTTATCACACCAATTATTTGCAAGCGCAGTGAACGTAAAACCATCAAGCTAGAACGCTATAAAAAAATTATAGAAGCCGCATCAAAGCAGTCGCTTCACACCCATTTCCCTATCCTCAATCCCGCTGTTCGTTTTGAAGAATTCCTAAAAACAAAAACTGAAGAAGATCGATACATCGCACATTGCTTGGATGAGGAGCAGCCTCATTTGAAAAATAAAATAAGGTCTAAAAAAAATATATTGATATTAATTGGCCCTGAAGGTGATTTCACAGCTGCTGAGATTAAAATGGCATTAGATTCAGGTTTTCAAGCTGTTAGCTTGGGCCGAGCACGCTTGCGAACAGAAACAGCTGCCATTGCAGCATGCCACATCATAGAACTCCACAATGCGTAATCTAATTCTAATTGTTCTTTTTGTTATCGTTCCAATGACAAGTAGTCAAGGACAAACCCTTGCTGTCTTAAAGTATGACGGCGGGGGCGATTGGTACAGCAACCCTACCGCACTAAAAAATTTGATTCAATTTAGCAACACTCATGGCGCCACCAAACTAAAGCTAAAACCAAAGGTCGTTCATCCTGAGGACCCCGCTTTATTCAGCTATCCATTTATTCACATGACTGGCCATGGCAACGTTGTCTTTTCAGATGATGCACTAAAAAACTTAAACACCTACCTCATTGGCGGCGGGTTCTTGCATATCGATGATAATTATGGTATGAAGCCCTATATACTGCCTCAACTAAAAAAGCTATTCCCAACTAAAGTTTTAAAAGAAGTTCCGAGCGATCATCCAATTTTCAATCTTATTTTTGAATTCCCAGACGGCCTTCCAAAAATCCATGAACACGACGGCTTAGCGCCGCAGGCAATGGGCATTTTTCACGAGAATAGACTCATCCTTTTGTGTACGTTTGAAAGTGACCTTAGTGATGGTTGGGAGGATCAGTCGGTGCACAAAGACCCCGAAGACATTCGACTAAAAGCACTACAAATGGGGGCTAATATTATTAAGTATGCTTTCGAATTTTAATCATTAATCAGATGCAGCTTAACCACTACAATTCAAAATTTAAAGCCAAAAAATTCCCTATTGTCTTGCTAACAGACCATGTTGTCCGTCCAGCAAATGTTGGGGGGTTGTTTCGTATTGCTGACGCATTTGGAGTTCAAAAACTAATTTTAGGCGGAACTATGGAGCTCAACAGGAAAGTATGGAATACATCTAGAGCCACTGAAAAAGTAGTAAAATACGAACAAAAGGAAGACCTTCGCCCTACATTAGAGCAGTTACGCAAAGAGGGGTATGTACTCGTAGGTTTAGAAATTACAGATTCGAGTACTGCTATAGCCTCTATTGCACTTGAGAAAGAACAAAAAATTGCCCTAGTAATCGGTGCTGAGCGGCATGGAATAAATGAGGTTGTACTAAAGGCATTGGATTTTTGCTGCCATGTGGAAATGTACGGCCAAAACAGCAGCATGAATGTGGTTCAAGCTACCTCAATCGCTTTGTATACCCTCACCAATAAATTACAGAATGTTCAATTCTAAACTTCTAGCGCTAAAAGTGCAAACATTCATCAACAAGCATTTGAACGCAAATGTTCATGATTTAGCACTCAAAGGAAGTCCTTTTTCAGATGTGGGGACAACAGAACTCATGCAGCAAATTCAGGCCAAAAACAAATGCAAAAAAAAACTACCGACATGGTTTAATAGCTTAGGTATTTATTATCCTGCTAAACTCAATATTGAACAAACATCTTCAGAGAAAACTGCTTTATACAAAAGTGCAATGGTTGACGGGGGGCTGCTTGTAGATCTTAGCGGTGGATTTGGCGTAGATAGCTTTTATTTTTCTAAAAAAATTAAAACAGTAGTGCATTGTGAAATTGAAACAGAATTGTCAGAAATCGCTGCTCATAATTTTCGAATACTAAAGGCTAACAATATAAAAACTATTGCAGCCGATGGATTGGAGTATTTAAAAAACAACACTGAAGCGATAGATTGGATTTACATCGACCCTTCGCGAAGAGATACTCATAAAAATAAACGGTTTTTTATTGAAGATTGCACTCCTAATGTAACGAAACACCTAGACCTGTTCTTTAAACACAGTCCACAGGTTTTAGTGAAATTATCCCCAATGCTGGATATTCATGCAGCGCTTGAAGTACTGCCACAAACGAAAGAAATACATATCGTGGCAATCAAAAATGAAGTCAAGGAGCTTTTGTTTATCTTAAAAAATGACCACCATGGAGTACCCTTGATCAAGGCCATAAACTTAGACAGTACGCAAGAAATTTTTGAATTCAAAACTTCTGATGAATTACAAAGTTTATCGGATTTTGCACCCCCTTCTCTATTCCTCTATGAGCCAAATGCTGCGGTTCTCAAATCAGGTGCCTTTAAGCTAGTTTCAAATCGATTTAATATAAAAAAGTTAGCGCAACACACCCATCTGTACACCTCAGAACAAGCCATTAATAACTTTCCAGGCAAGACCTACCGTATAAATTATATACACCCCTACAACAAAAAAAAGCTACAAGCCCGACTCAATGGCCAAAAAGCTAATGTAAAAACCAGGAACTTTCCCGAAAAAACAGAACACTTAAAAACGATTTTTAAACTTTTAGACGGCGGAGAACGGTTTTTATTTTTCACGACTTCTGAAGCTAAAAAATGGGTATTGGAATGCACTGAAGTCACCCCCTTATAATCAAATTAGTTCTTATTTTTATTTTGATTGTAAAAAGCAATTTATTTTTTTATATTAGAGCCTTTATTAACCAACAGAAACAAAATGAAAAAACGTTTATTAGTCTTCGGTGTAGCTGCACTATCATTCATCGAAGTCATGGGCCAGGAAGCTCAAGAAAAAGATTTGGTGGGCTACGGTGGAGGGCGCTATGAAGTTTTCAAAACCGGAGGACAAGAGAGTATTGATTTGTGGTTTAAATGGATGGAACTACACGTCAAGGAAGACACAGAAGGAATTCTTGCCTTAGCACATGATGATATCGTTATTGAAGCCCCAGAAGCTACTTTAAACGGCAAAGCTGAATTCAAAGAATGGATGTCCACCACTTTCACCAATGGAGACCTTACTGTCGAGCACCGATGGGCTGTACCGCTTCGTTTTGTTAACGATGACGGAACTGTAAATCCTGGAGATTGGATTGTTAACGATTATGTTGTCAATTACAAAACAAATGATGGATTGACTACGGATGATTCTGAGGCTAATGTTTATATTGTTGATGGTAAAGTCCGCTACATGAAAATTTTCACCTTCAAAAAAGAGACCCTCCAAACAAAAAAAGTTACATTTTCTGTTGACCTCAACAATTCTGACGAGGCGTTTAGCAGTGTCAGTGTTTTTGGCAGTTTCAACAACTGGTGTGCTTCATGCGACTATTTGACTGATCTTGATAATGACGGTATCTACACAGGGACTTTTGATGTTGCTGTTGGAGAGCTACAATACAAATTCACATTAGATAAGCAAAAGGTTGAAGAACAATTTGAGGCAGGCACTGAATGCTGCAAAACCATTGGGGACTACACCAATAGAGTTGCCACTATCACAGAAGACAGCGAACTTGCTACTGTTTGTTTTAACAGTTGCTCGTCTTGCGAATAAACATAAATTATTAACCATAAATAACTAAAAATGAAATCATTAATCTTAACATTTGCACTTACAGTTGGGCTGTCGTCTTCAGCTCAAATCACAGAAGCCGGAAAATGGCTTGGAGAAAACGAACTCAAAGGCAACCCCTACACATTAGCTTCTGATGAGCACATGGAGCTTACCAACCAATCGATTGCCGCTTACAATGCCGGGGATGTCGAAAAAGAACTCTCTTTTTACACCAAAGAGATGGCAGATAATACAAGAGAGTACATGACCAACTATCATGGCGAAATGAAAAAAGTAACCAATAAGCCATGGGCAATGATTCCGGTACAAATAAAAGATTCGGATAATGTGCACATGCTGGTGTGGTCTAACGAAACTAGAGAATGGAATAATGGCAGTACTCAAAAAATGAATCTGATGGAAGTTTTTTCTTTTGATAAGGACAAAAAGATCAACGGGTTCTACCAATGGCGCAGATACGATCCAAAAAACGAATTTGGTCTTCCTGCTGGCGGAAAATTCTACGGAAAAAATGACAATGAATACACGGGAAGAAAGTTGGTTTTTTCTAACCGCGGCGAAGTAGAAGCTCTAGAAACGCTAATTGAGCGCTACAATAATTTGGATGCTGAAGGATGTGAAGAGCTCTTTGCCAATGAGGCTATATTTGACACCTACGACGGAAAGCGTATTAAAATGACAAAAGGATTTTTTGGAGGGTATTTTGAAGGTTTTGAATCCATTAAATGGAAAGCGTACGGGATTGTACCGCTCAAGATCGAAAATACCGATCCAGTATCGGGAGTGCTAGTAACCTCAGTAGAAAAACGTGTTGCTAAAGACGGAACTGTTTGGGAAAAAGAATTAGTAGAACAATTCTATTTTAACCTTGAGGGAAAAATTGACTATGTAAAACAGTGGACTCGTGATTTAAACGAATAAACACTAAACATCACAAAACTAATATCAGCGCTTTTTTTAAGGCGCTGTTATTTTTTTAGAGCATAAGTAAGCATCAGACCTCCGCGATAAAGGGTGACCTCACCACTGCCGTCAAACCCATTGCCGTCTGGTGTAGTTTGTACAACAACCCCGTCTACCCTGTTGTAGCCTTTGTACCTGCTTTGTGTCAATCCACCTTCAATAAAAAGTTCAAAACATGGGAGTGAACCAAAAGGGACTGGAAAGATCATATCCTTGTGTATGTTTATCGTAATTATAGACGGTTACTTTCTTGAAGGTTTGATTGAACACGTGATAATGGATATAATAACTTACGTCTGTGTTCTCGTGTTTTTTATAATTCTAATGTACAATTTATTTAAAAAATAAAGAGTTCAGAAATCGACTTAAATACATTATAATCAAGTAGTTAGTTACTCCACCGTGACGGATTTTGCTAAATTCCGTGGTTGATCGACATTTTTTTCAAGCAGCACTGCGATGTAGTAGGAGAGCAACTGCAAGGGAATGGTCGTTACCAAAGGAGATAAAAGCTCAAGGGTCTCTGGCACCTCTATAACGTGATCAGCCAAGGCTTTAACCTCAGTATCCCCTTTGGTCACAATTCCAATGATCTTGCCCTTACGGGATTTAATTTCTTGGATATTGCTCACAATCTTTTCGTAATGTCCGTACTTTGTAGCAATCACAACAACGGGCATATGCTCATCAATCAGCGCAATAGGTCCGTGTTTCATTTCAGCAGCAGGGTAACCTTCGGCGTGGATGTAGGAGATTTCTTTCAGCTTTAGTGCGCCTTCTAGGGCTACAGGAAAATTAAAGCCCCGCCCTAGGTAAAGCGCGTTGGGAACATCTTTGTAAACTGCTGCTATTTGCTTGCTCAATGCATCAGATTTTAAAGCCTGTTCAACTTTTGCTGGGGTGGTTTCCAGTTCTACCAAATGGCGTTTGTAGTCTGAATTTGAGATCGTGCCTTTGGCCTTTGCTAGCCTTAAAGCCATCATAGTCAAAACTGTAATCTGTGTGGTGAATGCTTTTGTCGAGGCCACTCCTATTTCTGGCCCTGCATGGGTGTAAGCTCCAGCATCTGTTTCTCTAGAGATAGACGAGCCCACCACATTGCAAACGCCAAATACAAATGCACCGTTTTCTTTGGCCAATTTGATGGCTGCCAGTGTATCCGCTGTTTCCCCAGATTGTGATATAGCCACCACTATATCTTTTGCGCTTATAACCGGGTTTCTGTAGCGAAACTCCGAGGCGTATTCCACCTCGACGGGAATTCGTGCAAGGTCCTCAAAAATATACTCAGCGACTAAACCTGCATGCCAAGAGGTACCACAGGCGACAATAGTAATTTTTTGGGCGTTGAGAAACTTTTCTAAATTATCTTCAACCCCTGCCATTTTGATCAGCCCCTGGTTTACCAACAAACGCCCTCTGTAGGTGTCTTTGATGGCCTGAGGTTGCTCAAAAATTTCTTTAAGCATAAAGTGCTCATAGCCGCCTTTTTCAATTTGATCAATATTTAATTTAAGCTGTTGAATATATGGACTCACCAGCGTATCGTCTTTTATTTTTCGAATTTTTGTCTCCTTATGTAAGCGGATTACTGCCAGTTCTTCGTCTTCCAAATAAATAGCATCATTTGTGTATTCGATAAATGGTGAAGCATCACTTGCAACAAAATATTCGTTTTTGCCAACGCCAATGGCCAGCGGACTGCCCAAGCGCGCCGCTACAATTTCATTGGGTTTTTTAATATCTAAAACTGCAATAGCATAGGCGCCAACAACTTGGTTTAGTGCAATTTGTACGGCCTTGCCCAGTTTATAGCCGCCATTTTTTTGCACGTCCTCGATAAGGTTCACCAAAACCTCAGTATCAGTGTCCGATTGGAAGGTGTATCCTCTTTTGCTGAGCTCTTTTTTTATGGATGCATAGTTTTCAATGATTCCATTGTGGATAATAACCAAATCCCCGGAGTTTGAATAATGGGGGTGTGCGTTTGTATCGTTTGGGACCCCATGGGTAGCCCAGCGGGTATGGCCGATACCGATGTTTCCAATGGTATTCTGGTCAGAATTTATTTTTTCTTGAAGTTCGCTTACCTTTCCTTTTGTTTTGCTGAGCCTGATGCGCGCTCCGTCAAAAAGGGCGATCCCAGCACTGTCATAGCCTCTGTATTCCAAACGTTGAAGTCCTTTTAAAATAATGGGTTGCGCTGCGCGGTATCCAATGTAGCCTACTATTCCACACATATGTATATTGTTGTTAAGTTTATAATATAATTTTTATGTTTATGCATCATGAGTTGATTTTTGCCAATTCCATGCAGAGATTAATGCCTCTTCTGTGGTTCTACCTGCCATCCAACCTAGAACTTTTTTTATTTTAGCTCCGTCAGAATATATTTTTTCAACATCTCCTGCTCTTCGATCACCTATCGTATAATTGAGTTTTAAATTGTTTGAAGCCTCAAAAGCAGTGACTATATCCAAAACGCTTAACCCATGCCCAGTACCTACATTAAACACCTCTTTAACGCTGTGCTTAAGCAGGTAATCCAAAGCTTTTACATGGGCAATAGCTAAGTCCTGAACGTGTATATAATCTCTTACACAGGTGCCATCGTGCGTATCGTAATCATTTCCATTGACCGTCAGTTTAGCGCGCAAACCAGCAGCTACTTCAGCTACTATGGGCACTAAATTACTGGCGTTATCGCTTGAGCAATCCCCTATAAATCCAGAGTCGTGAGAACCAATGGGGTTAAAATACCTCAAGGAAACACTGTTGCATTTGTTGTTTTGGATTAAAAGTTCACATTTTTGCTTTGTTTCTCCGTATGGCGATTCTGCTTTTTTAAACGGCGCACGCTCATCTACCGGTAGCTTATCGGGCATGCCATAAACCGTACACGAAGAGGAAAAGATTAGATTTTTGAACTTGGTTTGTTCAAAGCACTTTAAGAGTGTTTCCAGCGAACCAATATTGTTTTTGTAATACTTTTCTGGATGTTTGACGGAGTCCTCAACGGATTTATATGCTGCAAAATGAATACAGGCATGAATGTCCTCATAAAGCGTAAAAATATCCTCCATTTGTTTTAAATCTGTACAATCCACATTGTGAAATGGTAGTTCAGTATTTAAAATCTTATTTATGCCTCTAAGATTTCTCTCCGAGGTGTTGCACATATTGTCAACAATTACAGGCAAGTAACCAGATTTGAATAGTTCAACAACCGTATGAGACCCTATGTAGCCCGCTCCTCCTGTAACTAATATTTTTTTCTTCATTCTAGCTGTAAATTTGTTCTGCATTAAAAAAAATTAAAATTCTTGAGCCCGTTGGATTAGGTATTGGCCATAGCCACTTTTTTTAAGCGGCTGAGCGAGCTTCAAAAGCTGAGCTTTATCGATGTAGCCCATCTGAAATGCGATCACTTCCAAACAAGCAACTTTAAGTCCTTGTCTTGTCTCAATGGCTTTGATGTAATTTGAGGCCTCAATTAAGGAGTCGTGTGTGCCGGTGTCTAGCCAAGCAAAAGCGCGGCCCATTAGTTCTACTTTGAGTGCTCCACGTTTTAAATACGCTTGATTTACTGAAGTAATCTCTAGCTCTCCTCTCTTACTCGGCTTAATATTTTTGGTAATTTCAACTACAGAATTTGGGTAAAAATACAAGCCTGTAACCGCATGATTACCTTTGGGGTGCTCAGGTTTTTCTTCAATAGAAATAGCTTTACCTTCGCTGTCAAACTCAACCACTCCATAACGCTTAGCATCACTCATATAATAGCCAAAGATTGTAGCCATATTGTCATTGCTTACATTGGCAACTGCTTTGTCCAATAGTTTGGAGAACCCATGCCCATTGAAGACATTATCTCCCAACACCAAACACACATCATCGCTTCCAATAAAGTCCTCGCCTATGAGAAACGCTTGTGCTATACCATCAGGACTGGCTTGCTCTTTATAGCTCAGTGAAATACCTAGCTGTGCCCCACTGCCCAGCATGCGTTCAAAATTTGGTAAATATTCAGGAGATGAAATGATCAGTATTTCTTTAATGCCCGCCAACATAAGTACCGACAAAGGATAATAGATCATCGGCTTATCATAAACTGGCAGCAACTGCTTTGAGGTGCCCAAAGTAATGGGGTAAAGCCTAGTGCCTGATCCACCTGCTAATATTATTCCTTTCATAGCTTAGTGTCTTGTTTTTTATAATAATTCTGATAATTACCTGAGGTTACATTTTTAAGCCAATCTTCATTAGATAAGTACCAATCAATAGTTTTGGATAGCCCCTGCTCGAAGGTAACCGTTGGGCTCCAACCCAAATCATTATTGATTTTTGATGCGTCAATGGCATAGCGCAAATCATGTCCCGGGCGGTCTTTTACAAAGGTAATTAGTTGTTCACTTGTTCCTGCTTCATTACCCAACTTAGCATCCATTTGCTGACATAATAATTTTACTAAATCAATATTTTTCCACTCATTAAAACCACCAATAGAATAGGTTTCATGATTTATGCCTTTATGAAATACTAAATCTATGGCTATGGCATGATCAACCACATACAACCAATCTCGTGTATAATTTCCATCTCCGTAAACCGGTAGTGGTTTGTCATTCAAAATATTATTGATAAATAAGGGAATAAGTTTTTCTGGAAATTGATTTTGTCCATAGTTATTAGAACAGTTGGAAATTACATAAGGCATACCGTAAGTCTCTCCATAAGCTCTTACAAAGTGATCGGAGCTGGCTTTTGATGCCGAATATGGTGAGTTAGGGTCGTATGGGGTTGACTCTTTAAAAAGTCCAGTCTCTCCAAGGCTTCCATACACCTCATCCGTACTGATGTGGTAAAAACGTTTGCCTGCCCAATTGTTTTTATGCATTTCTTTAAAGGCATTTAAAAGTACCAGTGTACCCAAGATGTTGGTCTTGGCAAAAGCCATGGGGTCGGTAATGGAGCGGTCCACATGCGACTCGGCTGCTAAGTGAATCACCGCATCAAATTTATATTGCTCAAAAATGGTGTTGATATAGATTTCGTCAGTGATATCTCCGTGTAAAAAGCTGTAATTATCCTTAGCTTCAATATCTGTGAGATTCACGAGATTACCTGCATAGGTCAAAGCATCAAGGTTGTAAATACGATAATCTGCATAGTTAGAGACAAAACGACGAACCACATGAGCGCCGATAAAGCCTGCTCCTCCTGTAATTAATATGTTCTTTGTTTTTGTCATTTTCTACTTAGTTGATTTGTACACCTTCATTGGTCTTGTAATAGGACTGGTACCAATCTACAAAAGCAGCAACACCATCTTCGACGGAAGTATTGGGTCTGTAGTTGTAGTCTTTTTGTAAAGCACGGACATCGGCCCATATTTGATTAACGTCACCGGGCTGCATCGGCAGCATTTGTTTTTGGGCCTCTACCCCCAGCTTACTTTCAATGGCTTGGATAAAATCCATCAGTTCTACGGGCACACTGTTGCCTATGTTGTAAAGTTTGTAGAGCGCTGAATCTTTAGCATCCGCTAAAAGGGTGTTGACTACCCCAGATACTATATCGTCGATATAGGTAAAGTCTCTTGAGTGTTTACCCTTATTAAAAACTTTTAGTGGCCTGTTGTTGTTGATGGCATCGGTAAATAAAAACATAGCCATATCGGGTCTCCCCCAGGGGCCATACACTGTAAAAAAGCGTAAGCCTATGGTTTCTATTCCATATAAATGCGCGTAACTATGAGCCATGAGTTCATTCGATTTTTTAGTGGCCGCATACAAGCTTATGGGCTTGTCTACATTTGCAGATTCCTGAAATGGGACCGTACCGCTGTTTCCATAAACACTCGAGCTGGATGCATACACCAGTCGATTCACATTGTGGTGGCGACAACACTCTAAAATATTTAAAAACCCGTTGATGTTGGAATCGATATAGGCCTCTGGATTTTCTAAAGAATAACGAACACCAGCCTGTGCGGCTAAATTACAAACCATATCAAACTTAAGTTCTTTAAACAACTTTGGCAAGGCGGTGCGGTCTTCCAAATTCATACGAATGAACTGCATTTGAAGCCCGTGGGATCTGCTGCTGCAAAGCGCATTAAAAACCTCAGCCTCGGCGCGGTCTATACCCAACTCATTCAAACGCGCGTATTTAAGATGCACATCGTAATACGCATTGATATTATCCAAACCAACAACAGTGTAGCCCTGTTTGATCAGTACTTTAGCCAGGTGAAACCCTATAAAGCCTGCGGCACCTGTTACGAGTATGGTTTTTTTTGTCTTCATTAGGACCCTATGCCTTTGTATACAAACCCTAAAGTTTCTAAAGCCGCGCGGTCCAAGACATTACGTCCATCAAAAACAAAGGCTGGCTTTTGCATGTTGTTATAAATACGTTGCCAATCGTAGGCTTTAAACTCATCCCATTCGGTGAGTACCGCTACGGCATGCGCCCCCTCTAAGGCAGCATAAGGATCGCTTTCTGTCTTTAGGTAGGTTGCATTTTCTTCTTCAGGACGGGTGTTTAAATAATTTAAATCCGCCTGCATTTGAGTGGCCGTCACCTTGGGGTCAAACACCTTGATAGTGGCCTGTTCGTCCATAAGTAGATCCGCTACATAAATGGCAGCAGATTCTCTAGTGTCGTTGGTGTCTTTTTTAAAAGCCCAACCCAAAAAGGCAATGGTTTTACCATTGACCGTGCTGTAGAGTGTTTTGATGATATTTTTGGCAAAGCGGTCGCGTTGGTGGTTGTTCATCAGAATCACTTGATGCCAATAGTCCGCTACCTCATCCAACCCTAAGGACTTGGCGATGTACACCAAATTCAAAATATCCTTTTGAAAACAAGACCCGCCAAAACCAACAGATGCTTGCAAGAATTTTGGACCTATACGGCTGTCCATACCAATAGCTTTAGCCACTTCCTGAACATTAGCTCCGGTGGCTTCACACAGCTCCGAAAGCGCGTTTATTGAAGACACACGTTGGGCCAAAAAAGCATTGGCGGTGAGCTTGGAAAGCTCAGAAGACCATACATTGGTGGTTAGAATATTTTCTTTGGGTACCCAACTGCTGTATATATCTACCAAGGCTTGTATGGCCTGTTGCCCCTTGAGCGTAGACGAATCACCACCAATAAGCACGCGGTCCGGAACAGCCAAATCACGCATGGCAGTCCCCTCGGCTAAAAACTCTGGATTAGAAAGAATCTGAAAATCCACACCATTGCCGGTGTGGTCCAAAATATTTTGAATGGCCTCTGCGGTTTTTACGGGCAGAGTCGATTTTTCGACTACAATTTTGTCTGATGTAGCGACTTTTGCGATTTGACGTGCACAGAGTTCAACATACTTCAAATCTGCCGCCATGCCCTTACCAGCCCCGTAGGTTTTGGTGGGGGTATTGACCGATATAAAAATTACTTCTGCCTCGTCAATAGCCTTATCAACTTCAGTAGAGAAAAATAAGTTGCGTCCACGAGCCTCGGCGACCACCTGATCCAAACCAGGTTCGTATATGGGGAGCTTATTCAAATCTGCAGCATTCCAATCGGTAATGCGCTGAGCGTTAAGATCCACTACCGTGACTTTGATGTCGGGATTCTTTTGCGCTATTACAGCCATGGTCGGCCCTCCAACGTAACCGGCGCCTATACAGCATATGGATTTAATATTCATAATTTGAATGTAATACTTTTAATATTTATTAGCGTCCAAAATCGTCTTGCACTCTTATAATATCTTCCTCGTCTGAAGGAACAGCATCGGTATGTTGCCAAATCTCTGCCACCACCCCGTAATCATCCAAGCCCACCAAGCGGTGGCGCACCCCCTGATTGAGTTTAATTTGTGCACCAGAGCTGTAGGTCTGCATCTCGTTTTCTGCATCTGTTTCACTCTGTACAACCCCCACAGTACCATTGTATACTTGCCAAATTTCGGCGCGGCGGTTGTGGTATTGCCATGACAGCTTTACATTGGGTTTTACCATCAGAATTTTTGGACTGAGTTTGCCTTCAATACGCAACCCCTCCACATCCAAGCCGTTAAAAAAATGATCGGCAAACGCTTGCGCTTGGCTTTCATCTATGTAATAAAAGGCACCCCATGGGCGCTCTAAATCTGCAGCGGTGATTTTGAAGCCTAAAGACTCCAACTCCACCCTAATACCGTTAAAAAACTGTTTGTCCATAATTAATTTTACGCTGTTTTTATTTGTTTCCTCAATCCAGAAGATGAAAACCTGTGGTTTCTAGTATTGAAATACAATTCTACACCTTTGGTCTCGCAATAGTCTCTTACTGTAAATGCTTTGTCTTTGTACTCATCACCAATGATGCGTACATCCAATTTGAAAGCGCGCAGAATGTCTTCTAAATCTTGTTCAGAAACATAAGGCACAATTTCATCTACAAATTTACAACCTTTTAACTGAATATAACGCTCTGTGGTAATCTGCGAAGGTGGATTTTTTTCTGCACGGTCTAGTGTGGAGTCCAATTGCAAGCCAACAATCAGGTAATCGCATTGGGTTTTGACTTCTTCCAACATCTTTATATGCCCTGCGTACAAAAGATCGAAAGTTGAAAAGGTAATACCGATTTTTTTCGTCATGGTTCAGTTTATATGAGTGTTTAAGCTAATTGAATTCGATAAGGTTTAGCTGTCTAAAGTTTTTTGAGCAACCAACTGCTAGATTGAATTTTGTCGCCGAGTCCGTCGATAAGAGCAATGCCAACCTTGGTGCACGTTGGGCGCTCGGGTATAGTGTCGTTGTTTTGATCACCGCCATTGGCAAAAGCTAATTCGTAAATAGCGCCGTAGTCGTCTGCAATTTTCTCTAGCGTAGCACACACAGTGCGGTCTTTATCAATAGAGATTATGGCCTTATCTACTGCTTTGATGTTGGAAACAATAAACAACCGCTCCGCTTCATTTTGGAATTCTTTACTGCCTTTTAGCGCGCGCTGCTGATCCGAATTGACAATAACAATTAAAACATCTGCTTGGGCCTTGGCATGATTAAAGTATTCCAAATGGCCCTTGTGGATTGGGTTAAAGTAACCGGATACGATGACGGCTTTTGGTTTTGACATAGTAGCTTTTAGTTAGGTTGTGTTTAAAAAATTTATCAGCTTCGCCGCAGGGTGTCCCATGACCCTCTAAAAATATAAAAAAACCAGCGCTGTCTTAGCGCGCCAGTTTGAACTGTATTTTAAAACGGCCGCAATCCGAAACCGAGTAGCAAATGCCATTTTTTACTTCAAAAATTTATGCTTCACGCCCAATAGTAAGGGTTTTGTGTGCGTTACAAAGATAAAAAAAACAACTTATGATTGAATGTTTTTTGTCAACAATGATTTTAATTTCTAAATATAAAATTCGTGTACATTTTTAAAAAACTAGAAATAAAGGCATTAACATAGTCAATAGATACCATTGAATTTCCATGAAAAACTCTGCATCACAGTAACACGACCAACAACACTATCTACGCTGCTTAATTGCTAGCAAACGGACCATATAAATTTAATCGAGCAAAAAGAATCAATGGGGTTTGAAAAATTACTAAAGCATTAAAAACAGAACTCTGAAAGTTATCAGATCCGTAAGATGAAGTGAATAAGCTATTATGTACTGCAGTTGCGGTGTCTGTTCTTAAACTCCCACAAGTCGATCGATCATCAGAAGGAGGCTTAAATGAATAACTCTCAGATAAATTAAGCTTGATTTGGTTTATTTTTATTAATTTTGTGCTGTGAGAAACGAAAAAGAAATTTTAAAGAACCGTTTAGCTAGCCTATTGCTGCTGCTGCTGCTGTTCCCTACAATTGCAACGTTTTACCACCACTTAGGAGAACACGAGCACATTGTTTGTTCTGAAAATAAAGCTCATATCCATCAGAGTATTGCGAGTTGTGATGTTTGTGACTTTAATCTTTTATCATTCGACTTCAAAATCGCTGACTTTCCTGATTTTAATGAATCCGTTGTAGATGTCAAACTCAATGGTACATTTAAAGCATTACAATTAAATACCTTTTACTTAACCAATAAACAACTGCGGGCTCCCCCATTTTTTTCATAACGTCATTCCCCAAATTTTAAATGTTAATGAAAAAAAATTATGCGCATATACGCCTTAGTCGTGTTGTTATTTGCTCAGCTAACAACAACATCCCAAAATTGTACACTCACCCTCTCAGGTAAGGTCATAGATCTACATGATGGATCTCTATTGTCAGGGGCAACGCTTGTAGTTGCAGAAACCGAGACAGTAGTGCAAACTTCAATGGATGGGGTCTACTCTATTTCAAACCTTTGCACCAATACTACATATTCTATTAAGGTTCTGCATTCGTCTTGTGAGACCAAGACTTTTTCGTTGAAAATTTTAGGGGACAGTGTGCGGGATTTTAAGCTTGAACATCATCTTGAAGAACTCAATGAAATCATTTTAGAAGGCAAGGCGTACGAAAATAAAACAAATACTGTATTAGAGAAAAACATAAATCAGGAAACTCTTGAACAGTTCAGTGCTGGAACCCTAGGTGATGCGCTGAACAGCTTGAGTGGGGTCTCATCATTAAACAAAGGCAATGGGATTGTAAAACCCATCATCAATGGACTACACAGCAGTCGGATTATCATGATTAATAATGGAGTACGGATGCAAGACCAAGAGTGGGGAAAAGAACACGCACCCAATATTGATGTTAACTCAGTTGGGCGCCTAACCCTTGTAAAAAGTGCAAGTGCATTGCAATATGGGGGTGATGCCATGGGTGGTATTATTATTGCTGAAGGATTAAAAACCCCAGTAAAAGACAGTCTCTATGGAAAAACTATTGTTACTGCTGCTTCAAATGGACGTGGAGGAGGTGTCACTTCTCAACTCACAAAAAGCTTTAAAAATGGCTGGTACAGCACGGTCCAAGGTACACTAAAACGCTTTGGAGATGTAGAATCTGCCGACTATATCTTGAGTAATACAGGTTTAATGGAAAAAGACCTTTCCTTTCGTTTGGGATTGAATCGATTTGATTATGGCTTAGAAGGATATTATTCCTATTACAATACAACAATAGGTATTTTGCGCTCCTCACATGCTGCTAATGCCTCCTCTCAAATAAGAGCTATAAACAGTAACGAGCCGCTAGTAATCAGAAACTTTACCTACGATATTGGGTACCCCAATCAAGATGTAAAACATCATCTTGCTCGTATCAAAGGGTTTAAAAATTTCGAAAGTCTAGGCAAAGTGAATTTTCAATACGATTATCAAAAAAATAAACGCTTCGAGTACGACATCCGAAGAGGTAATGATCGAGATACGCCGGCATTAGATTTGGAACTGGACACCCACACTGTTTTGGTCGATGTAAAAAAGGCTTTTGACGCCTCAGAACTTAAGTATGGAATAATGGGCCGTTTTCAAACAAATTTCGCTAATCCAGATACTGGAATAAGACGATTAATTCCAGACTATGATAAATATGATTATGGAGTTTACGTTGTTGGGAATTATAAAATTAATGACAAATGGCAAGTAGAATCTGGAATTCGTTATGATTACAGTTTTATAGATGCTTTTAAATATTACAAAAACTCGGTTTGGATTGAACGTGGATATGATATTTTATTCCCTGATATTGTAGTGAATGAGTTAAGCACTCAATTACTCACTAACCCAAAACTGGAGTTTAATAATCTTTCAGCAACTTTAGGATTCAACTATAATATTAGTAAAAATTCGTCCCTGTTATTTAACCAATCAATGGCTTCCAGAGCCCCTAACCCCTCTGAGCTTTTTAGCGACGGTTTACACCACGCCATAGCTCGAATTGAATTAGGTGACTTGCGTTTTAAATCTGAAATTGGACACAAAACGGATTTAACGTATACGTTCGAAAGTGAACGCTTTAATTTCTCAGTCAACCCGTTCCACAACCTTATTCAAGATTTTATTTTAATTGAACCAACTGGCTTAAGAGAGACTATTAGAGGAAATTTTCAAGTTTGGGAATACCGACAAACCGAAGTACAACTTTTGGGTGTGGATATAGATGCCAGCTACAATTTAAACAAGGCTTTAAAATTCACTCATCAACTATCATTAGTTAAAGGATATGAACGAGGCAACGATCTGCCTCTAATAAACATGCCCCCTGTCAATACAAAAAATCAAATTTTATATTCTAATCAAAAATTAAACAATCTGGTATTATCCTTGGAGAGTGAATATGTGTTTGCTCAGAATGAGTACCCAGATAATAATTTTGAAGTCTATATTCCAGTACTAGAAACAACAGAAACACTCGATATAAGCACACCACCAAATGCATATCATTTGTTAAAGTTAAATGGCAGTATGGATTTTAAAGTATCAAAAACAACATCTCTAAAAGTAGGATTAGAGATAACAAATTTATTAAACAGCTCCTACAGAAGTTACCTAAATCTTTTGCGTTATTATGCTGATGACCTAGGTAGAAATTTTTTATTAAATCTTAAACTCAATTATTAATTTTAAAAACCAAAACAATGAAAAAACAAATTTTACTATTTCCAATGCTTATTCTATCACTTGTGTTCACAGGGTGTTCTGATGACGATGACCCAGCTCCAGTAGAAGAGCTAGAAGTAATCACTACAGTAGTCGTTACTTTGACCGATACAAATAACGTGGAGTATGAAATGCGCTGGGAAGACCCTGATTATGCAGTTGGAAATATTACAGCTGGTTATTCGGGAGTTACTTCAATACCTGAAGGATTTTACAGCGGAGAAGTTCAACTTTATAACAATACACTTCCAATTGATGATGAAGAGTATGTCGTTACCAATGAGATTTTAGAACCAGGCGATGGAGGAGATATTGACCACCTATTCTTTTACTCTGGACTTGGAGGCTTGGTTCTAAATAGTTTAGCCTATGAAGATTCTGATATGAACGGAGATCCAATTGGTCAACAATTTTCACTCGTTGGTGTTGCAGGCACAGGAGAGCTTTCAGTTATGTTAGTTCACGAACCTGAAAAAGATGCAGATGGCATGCCAGATGATGTTTGGAATGGAATCGGTGAAGATGAAGTTAATTTACAATTTCCATTAACTATCTCAATACAATAGTGCTTTTGAATTAGTCAAAAAAAAGCCCAACATAATTTGTTGGGCTTTTTTTATAGAACAAAATAATGCTATTCTGCTGGCTTCATTCTAGAATATACATTGATTTTTTTGATGTTATCGCCAACAAATTGAATGTCATGAACATGGTATTCCAAAACCTCATTCCCATCTTCATCCGTATTGGTGTATTCGTTTCCTGTAGTTAACCATTGCGTCATCACACCATCTTCGTCCGCAGCTGCATTGGCAATCATCCAATTGACCTTCCATTTTGGGGAAGAGGACTCAAACCAAGAAGCCAAAAATTC
>Ga0228662_1000423_pt1 | contig 21426 bp, 21 predicted proteins | sample 76DmetaG_FD_183173 | JGI IMG/M metagenome (GOLD analysis project Ga0228662, IMG submission 183173) | Seawater microbial communities from Monterey Bay, California, United States - 76D | ecosystem: Environmental > Aquatic > Marine > Coastal | place: USA: California | collected 2016-11-10
CGATGCAAAAAAAGCCTTTGAATTATAACCAGAGCTTTCGCATTCGGTAGTCGATAACAGCTTTATTCTTTTTTAAAAAATCAGCTCCAATGATGCCATCTATGGCGGAAGACCCTTGAGAGGATAAGGTAGAGTTAATGTGGGTTAAGTCAAGTAAAACAAAGCTTAATTTACCTACCTCATATCTTCCCAGTTGTAATTTACTTTTTCGAGTCAGTATCGCTTCCATTTTGCCTTTACTTGCACCAGCGGCGTCAAAAGGATCCCCTTTACTCCTTAATTTAAAGTGGTCTTGTAATTTGGAGTGGATGCAGCTACTTGAAGCTCCTGTGTCAACGAGTAACTGACATGCAACTCCGTTTATATGTGCCTTACAGATAATATGACGGGTTTTGGTAATTTGTAAAGAAACAGAAGGACGTATGTTCATTTTGTGGATACTATTCAGTCATTTGGCTTGATGCAAAAGTAATTGTTCCATTGAAACGAAAGCTTATTTTTTATAGTTAAGTATCTTTGTGTCTTGATAACGACTTGCAAATGGAATTGATGGATACCCATACTCACTTATATGTTGAAGCCTTTGATGAAGATCAAAGTTTGGTAATTGAGCGTGCTCAGGCAGTTGGTGTACAGCACTTTTTTATTCCAGCAATAGACAGTACCTATATTGAAAGAATGTACGCGTTGGAAGCAGCCTATCCTGATCAAATTCATTTAATGACTGGACTACACCCAACGCATGTCAAGGAGAATTATAAAGAAGAACTGAAATTGGTTGAAGCTCAATTAAAGCAGCGAAAATTTTGTGCGATTGGTGAAATTGGGATGGATCTTTATTGGGACAAAGAATTTATAAAGGAACAACAAGATGCTTTTTCACAACAGATAGCATGGGCTAAAACCTATTCACTCCCAATTGTGATTCACTGCAGAGCTGCTTTTGATGAAGTGTTTGAAGTTTTAGAACAACATAGGGGAGAGGGTTTGTTTGGTATTTTTCATTGTTTTACGGGAACCCTAGAAGAAGCTAAAAGAGCGATTGATTTAAATTTTAAGCTCGGAATCGGTGGAGTAGTCACCTTTAAGAATGGAAAGATTGATCAGTTCTTAAATGAAATTTCATTAGAATCTATAGTGTTGGAAACCGACGCACCTTATTTGGCTCCAGCTCCTCATCGCGGGAAGCGAAACGAAAGTAGTTACCTTACTTTGATTGCAGAAAAAGTAGCCCAATGTTATGGTGTTTCTAGCGATGTCATTGCCAGAAAAACTTCAGAAAACGCCCTAACTATTTTTAAAAATCAAAAAATTAAATTTTAAAAAGTAAAATATTTTTTTAGAAAGATATTTTTCCCTTTATTTGGATATAGATTAAGAGAGGTGGCCGAGTGGTCGAAGGCGCACGCCTGGAAAGTGTGTATACGCCAAAAGCGTATCGAGGGTTCGAATCCCTTCCTCTCTGCAAAAATGAATATGGTATATATTTTTTTTTATCTTTAACCGCATTTAATTAAAAAGAACTAACAATTAACTAAAATGAAAAAATTATTTTTTGCCCTTACATTGCTAGGTTTTATGGCAACTGCCAACGCTACAATCGTTACTACTAGCCCCGTTGCTACTTCAATTTCTCAAGATGCTGATGATCAAGCCACGGCTGAATCTGCAACTTTTACTCAGGAATTAAAAAAACGTTTTATTGAAGGTGGACCAAGTTTCATGGGGATCGTATTGATCTGTTTGATCCTTGGATTAGCCATCGCTATTGAACGTATTATCTTTTTGAATTTAGCAACTACTAACACTAAGAAATTAACTGAAGGTGTTGAAGAAGCATTATCTTCAGGTGGTGTTGATGCTGCTAAAGAATATTGTAGAAATACAAAAGGACCCGTTGCTTCAATTTTTTATCAAGGTTTAGATAGAATGGATGAAGGCGTTGAAAGTGCCGAAAAAGCAGTTGTAGCTTATGGAGGTGTTCAAATGGGACAATTAGAAAAGAACGTATCTTGGATTTCTTTATTTATCGCATTGGCACCCATGCTCGGGTTCATGGGAACGGTAATTGGGATGATTCAAGCATTTGATAAAATTGAAGCAGCTGGTGATATGCAGCCTTCACTTGTTGCAGGGGGTATTAAAGTGGCTCTTCTTACAACAGTATTCGGTCTTGTCGTAGCCATTATTCTTCAAGTATTTTATAACTATATTGTTGCAAAAATTGACAGTATTGTTAACGATATGGAAGATGCCTCAATCACATTGATTGACATCCTTGTTGCACAAAAAAAATAATTAACCCTTAACAGCAATTCATTATGAATATTCAAACAATTGTAAAAATTATTAGTGCTGTTTTTGGTTTGCTAGGCGTTGTATTCTTGTTCAGAGTTATTGGCGCAGGTGATGAAGAAATTAAAATGGCAGCCAGTATGGGCGACTTTGGATCAGTATCTCCTTTAGTTACTCTATCTATTGCTATTCTAGTAATAACAGTAATTATCACTGTTTTGTTTTCGCTTTTAAACCTAGCTTCCAGTGGACAGAAATTAAAAAAATCACTCCTCTTTATAGGATGTTTTGTTATCGTGTTGGTTATCGCTTATGGGGCCTCCTCTGGTGTTGAAACACCTCTTAAAGATGGTGAAATACTTTCTGCTAGTGGTTCTCGTTGGGTTGAAACAGGATTAAGAATGTTTTATCTTCTAGCAGCATTGGCTATTGGCTCTATGGTGTTTTTTGGAGGTAAAAAATTATTCAACAGATAGATTATGGCAAAGAGAGCAGCACCCGAAGTTAATGCAGGTTCTATGGCCGACATTGCTTTTCTTCTTCTCATCTTCTTCTTGGTTACAACAACCATTGAAACGGATAGTGGATTGAATCGTAAGTTGCCACCGATGGAAGATCAAGTTGACCCTCCCATTATCAGACAGAAAAACATCTTTACTGTTTTGGTAAGTAAAAACGATCAACTTCTTGTTGAGGAAGAGTTAGCAGATATCAAAGACTTACGTGCTTTGGCTGTTGAATTCCTTGATAATGGAGCTGGAGTAGGAGATGAGGCCTGTGACTATTGTCAAGGGAAACGAGATGAAACATCATCAGACAATCCACATACAAAAGCCATTATTTCTTTAAAGAGTGATCGTGAAACTTCTTACAAGGTATATATCGCAGTTCAAAATGAATTGGTAGCTGCCTATAATGAGTTACGAAATCGAGAATTTTCTCGTTTGAATCCTAATTTGGGTTTAAACTACGTAGAGGCTCAAAAGAAATATGATGACCCAAGAACCTCTGAAAATGATCGTGAGGAATTAAAACCAAAGTTAGATGTGGTAAAACAAATGTATCCACAAAAACTATCTGAGGCAGAATCAAGTAGTAAATCAAGCTAAAACACTTAAGCTATGTCAAAATTTAAAAAGAAAAAAGGAGGAGAATCACCTGCAATTAATACTGCATCGCTCCCTGATATTGTTTTTATGTTATTGTTCTTTTTCATGGTTGCTACTGTGATGCGAGACAGTACTTTGTTGATTGTCAATAAATTACCTGCGGCTGATCAAATTGAAAAACTTGATAAGAAAGATCGTGTAATGTATATTTATGCAGGAAAACCTTCCAGTCGATATGTCGATAAATATGGATCTACTGCGAGAATACAGTTAAATGATAAATTTGCCACGGTCAGTGAGGTAGGCGCCTTTATTTTAGCAGAACGTGCTTCAAAGCGTCAGGAACTTCAAAATGTTTTAACAACGGCTTTGAAAGTAGACAGTGAAACTAAAATGGGTCTCATTCAAGATATCAAACAAGAGTTGCGAAAAGTGAGTGCTTTGAAAATCAACTATACTACACGTGTAGGAGATTATACTCAAAACATAAATTAATATTCTTGTATTTATATTATTTAAAAGTGTCTTTTTGAGGCACTTTTTTTTTACATTCACTTCACGTGATCTTTAAATTTACATATCGCCTGATATTACTTTCTTTTCTTGTAGGATTTTTTTCTTATGCTCAGGATGCTTCATTGCTCAAAACAGAGACTGAAACAGATTCCTTAGCTTCTACTTTTTACAGGGAAGATCAAATCTATCTTGGGGTGTCTTTTGTAGCATTAGTTAGTGATCAAGACGCCCCTGATGCTAGAGGTCTTTCCAGTCACTTTCAATGGGGTGTTGTACGTGATTTTCCAATTGTTCCATCAGGAAAATTTGCTTTGGGTGTGGGATTAGGAATGGGTTTTGAACGCTACAATACAAATCTCAATAGAATGCAAGATGTTCAAGGCAAAGGGTTTTATTCGTTTAATAATGATTCAACCTCCGCTCCTTTATTTTTTTCTATACAATCCTTAGAGTTACCCTTTAGTTTTCGATGGAGAAGTTCCTCTTCAACCGATTATGCTTTCTGGAGGATTTATGGAGGAATTGCTTTTCAATGGAATTATCGATTACGCGCAGAACAAAATGAGCTCTCTTTATCCGTTCGTGATGAGTTACAACATTTTGGAGCGACAACTCATTTAAGTTTTGGCTACAATACTTGGAATTTTTATCTAGCCTATCGATTAACGCCTTTTTTTGACAAAGACTCTCTTTCTTCCCAAATGCTTCCTTTGAAATTAGCTCCAATTAAAGTAGGCTTAATTTTTTATCTACTTTAACTATAATTCTTTACGCATTCTAGCAACAGGGATTTCGAGTTGTTCTCTATATTTTGCAACTGTTCTTCGTGCGACGATATATCCTTTTTCTTTCAGAGCCTTTGAAAGCGTGTCGTCTGTTAACGGTTTTTTCTTATTCTCTTCAGCAATCAGTTGCTCTAGTATATTTTTAATTTCGATGGAAGAGACATCATCGCCTTCTTCGTTTTTTAAGCCTTCAGAAAAGAATGTCTTGAGTAATTTAACTCCATATGGGGTCTCCATGTATTTACTATTTGCAACGCGCGAAACAGTTGAAATATCCATTTGAATTTTATCAGCAATATCTTTTAAAATCATTGGTTTCAGCTTTCGTTCGTCTCCTGAAAGAAAGTATTCCTGCTGATGATCAATAATGGCCCTGATGGTTAGGTATAAGGTTTGGTGACGTTGCTGGATGGCATCGATAAACCATTTTGCAGCATCAAGTTTTTGTTTAATAAAAAGTACAGCCTCTTGTTGAGATTTCGACTTTGTGGTGCTTTCTTGATAGCCCGTAAGCATTTCTTTATAGGCATTAGAAACTTTTAATTGGGGTGCATTTCGCCGATTTAAAGTCACTTCAATTTTTCCTTCTTCGAGGGTCAAAATAAAATCAGGTACCACATGCGTGTTTTGTACAGTATTTGAAAGCGCACCCCCGGGTTTTGGGTTTAAATGGCTAATGAGTTCTAACGCAGTTTTCAATTCTTCTTTTGTAATGCCAATGCGTTCTTGAAGCTTGCTATAATGTTTGTGTGAAAAATGATCAAATTCATCATTAATAATACTCAAGGCATGCTCAACTTCTGGCCGATCTTTTTTCTTTTTTGAAAGCTGAATGGAAAGGCATTCTTGTAATGATCTGGCTCCTACTCCTGGAGGGTCTAAAGTCTGTACGGATCGGAGAATTTTTTCTACAGTATTTTTTTCTACCATGATATTTTGGGTGAAAGCCAAATCATCAATTAATTCATCCAATGTTCTTCTGATATACCCACTTTCATCAATGCTTCCAATAAGAAATTCTGCAATTGGCATTTCCTCTTCGTTGAGAATTAGATTTCCCATTTGTTGATGTAAATATTGGTGAAAACTAATCCCACCACTTAGGGGGATTGTTTTGTCTTCATCATCACTACTGTAGTTATTAGCATAAAGTCGGTATGCAGGTATTTCATCGTCGCTCAAATACTGATCTACATTAATTTCGTCGGCTTCAATTTTTGTATTTCCTTCAAAATCATCTTCATGATTTTCGGATACAGTTTCTTCCTTGCCCGTCTCCAAAGCAGGGTTTTCTCCCATCTCTGCTTCAATCTTTTGTTCGAGATCGAGCGTAGAAAGTTGAATCAACTTCATTAACTGAATCTGTTGAGGAGAGAGTTTTTGAGAAAGCTTTATTTGGAGCTGTTGCTTTAGCATAAATTAATGATTCAATAGACAAATATAAAACTTTACAGCTTACTGTTTAGAATGAAGCATTTTGAGGTGTTCTGGGAAAAGGAATTACGTCTCGTATATTATTCATCCCAGTGGTAAACTGAACTAAACGCTCAAAGCCGAGTCCAAAACCACTGTGAGGTACACTTCCAAAACGTCTGAGGTCTAAATACCACCATAGTTCTTCTTTGTCAATTCCCATTTCTTCAATTCTTTTTTCAAGAACGTCAAGACGTTCCTCTCTTTGAGAGCCCCCAACAATTTCTCCAATGCCTGGAAATAAAATATCCATCGCACGCACTGTCTTTTCATCATCATTTCTTCGCATGTAGAAAGCTTTGATATTCGCAGGGTAATCAAATAAAATCACGGGACAGTTGAAATGTTTTTCCACTAAAAACCGTTCGTGTTCACTCTGAAGGTCTACTCCCCATTCTGTAATTGGGAATTGGAATTTCTTCTTTTTATTGGGTTTGGAGTTTCTTAAAATCTCATATGCTTCAGTGTAACTGACACGTTTAAAGTCATTTTCAACTACAAATTTTATTTTTTCTAATAAACCCATTGGGCTTCTTTGGAGTTGGGGTTTACTTTTTTCTTCATTATTAAAACGCTCATCTAGGAAAAGCAAATCTTTCTCACAACGAGTTAATACTTTTTTAAGTACTGAAGTAATGAACTTTTCAGCCAGATTCATATTATCATTTAAATCATAAAAGGCCATTTCGGGTTCGATCATCCAAAACTCTGCTAAATGCCGGGTGGTATTAGAGTTTTCTGCACGGAAAGTAGGGCCAAAAGTATATACATCTCCTAATCCAAGCGCATAGGCTTCTGCCTCTAACTGCCCTGAAACTGTCAGATTAGTTTCCTTTCCAAAAAAATCACTTTTATAATCTAAATCTCCTGTTTCTGTTAGGGGTGGGTTTTTGGGGTCTAAGGTTGAAACGTGAAACATTTCACCTGCCCCCTCGGCATCACTCCCTGTGATGATGGGTGTATTAACGTAAAAGAATCCTTCTTCTTGAAAAAATTCATGAACCGCAAAAGCCAGTGCAGATCGTACTCGCATGACTGAAGAAAAAGTAGCCGTTCGCACTCTTAAATGTGCTTTCTCTCTCAAAAACTCAAGACTGTGTTTTTTGGGTTGAATGGGATATTTTTCTGGGTCTGATGCCCCTAAAAGAGTGATTTTCTCAACTTGAAGTTCAACTTTTTGTCCGCCCCCTTGACTCTCGACTAAATTTCCCTCTAGGTGAAGTGAAGCACCGGTGGTGATTTGTTTTAATAAGGATTCATTTAAAGCTTCAAAATCAACAACACACTGGAGATTGTCTAGGGTAGAACCATCGTTTAAGGCGACGAATCGATTGGCTCTAAAGGTTCTTACCCAACCTTGAACCGCACAGGGTGTGTTTGTAGCCCCCGTTTGTAAAACTTTTTTGATTTTTACTGCTTTCATGAATTTGCTTTTGGCGTAGCAAAGATAAGTTTATTTCATAAAAATTACACGGTGGAGAGGCACTTCCCTTATTGATCTAAAATCTCGATTTTTGGTTCTTTCAACACTTTATCATTACTGATCGTATCTTCTAATGAAATAAGCAAAGAAGGGAGAAGAATTAAATTGGCTAACATTGCCATTAATAGAGTTACTGCAACTAGTCCACCTAAGGCTTGAGTCCCTCCAAAGTTGGAGGATAAAAAGACAGAAAATCCAAAGAATAAAACGACAGATGTATAAAACATACTGATTCCCGTTTCTCTTAGTGCGGCAAAAACAGCTTGCTTAATCTTCCATTTATTAGATATTAATTCCTGCCTGTATTTAGCTAAAAAGTGAATGGTATCGTCTACTGAAATTCCGAAGGCAATGCTGAAAACTAAAATAGTAGATGGTTTAAGCGGTATTCCTGCAAATCCCATTACCCCAGCAGTGATAATCAAGGGCAAAAGATTTGGAATCAATGAAATTAAGATCATTTTGAAAGATCGAAATAAATAAGCCATGAAAAATGCAATCAACAAGATGGCCAAGGACAAGGAAAGGATCAGATTGTTTATGAGGTATTTTGTTCCTTTAAGAAAGAGTAATGATTTCCCCGTTATGTTCACTCCGTAACGATCTTTGGGAAATATTTTTGTGATTGCTTTTTTTAGCTCTGCTTCAATAGTTTCCATGCGATCGGTATCAATGTCTTGCATGAAGGTGGTAATTCTTCCAAACTGTCCGGTACGATCAACATAACCATTCAGAAGCTGACTGTCTCCATCGGCTTTACTTAAATAGGGGTAAATAAAACTATTTTCTTGAGTCGTCGGAAGACTGTAGTAATTGGGATTGCCATTATAATAGGCTTGTTTGGCGAACTTTACTGCATTGACCACTGAGAGGGGTGGGGCAAGTTCCGGGTATTCTCCTATAACTTCTTGGAGTTCGTTCATTCGCTTCAATGTAGCGGGCTTTACAATTCCATTTTCACGTTTACTATCCAGCCAAATTTCTACGGGAACAATTCCATTAAAACTTTCATCAAAAAAACGGATGTCCTTGAAGAAGGGGGCACTTTTCGGCATATCTTCAATAATACTTCCTGAAATTTTAATTTGATAAATTCCAATAATTCCAATGATTAAACCTAACAATGAAACAATGTAAACATTAATACGTTTTTTACGCACCTTGTCTTCCATCCACTTCACAAAATAGTCGATGGACTTGTTCTTTAAATGTTTTAAATGTTTCTTCTTGGGTAAGCTCATGAAGCTATAAACGATGGGAATGATTAAAAGAGAAAGCAGGAAAATAGAAACAATATTTATCGAAGCGACCACACCGAACTCTTTTAAAATTTTACTGTTGGTTAAAATAAAAGTAGCAAATCCAGAGGCTGTGGTCAGGTTGGTCATCAAGGTGGCATTCCCAATTTTTACAATAACACGCTGAAGTGATTTAGCTTGATTACTGTGTTTGGCAACCTCTTGTTGGTATTTGTTAATGAGAAAAATACAATTTGGAATTCCAATAACAATAATCAAAGGCGGTATTAAGGCTGTAAGTACGGTAATTTCATATCCCAACCAACCCAGAATTCCAAAAGCCCACATGACTCCAACTGCAACTACAATGAGTGAAATAAAGGTAGCTCTAAACGACCTAAAAAATAGAAAGAAAATTAAGGAGGTAATGAGTGTGGCTCCTAAAATAAAAAGTCCAATTTCATCAACAATGTTTTGGGCATTAAGTGTCCTAATGTAGGGCATTCCTGAGACACGTACGTCCATTTGGGCATCCTCCTCAAAAGCCTCAATGAGTGGAATAAATGTTTTAAAAATGAAATCCTTTCGTGCAGCTGTATTAACGATATCGGGGTCCATGTAGATCAAGGTCCGAATGGTATTCGTTTCTGAATTGTAAATCAAATTATTATAGAAAGGGAGTTCTAAAAATAATTTTTGCTTGAATTTTAATAAACCGAGTGAATCTTTGGCTGCACTGAGCTTGACCGTTTCAAGTTTAAAGCTTTCTGTTTGGGTGTCTTTGGTAAGCTCTTGTAAGTTGTCAATGGAGAGCACAAAGTTAATTTCTTTAAAGGCGGTAATGCTGTCATTGAGTTGTCGCCAGGCATTACGCTTTTTAGGTGAAAAAAAAGTGGCGTCCTCTACTGCGATGACAATTACATTTCCTTCCTCACCGAATGTATTTACAAAAGATTGGTAGAGAATATTTTCAGGATGATCGTCGGGTAATAGGTTAGCTTCAGTAAAAGTAAATTGCATATACTTCCACTGTGAGGCCCAAAATCCAGTAAGCGCAATAATAGTAGCAAGAATGAGTATTCTATTTCTTAGAATAAGTCGTGCCACTAGGCCCCATATATTGGATTGGTTTTTCTTTTTCATGAAGCTCGATCGGCAACCGGTTTATAGCGGGTGTTAGACTGTTAAAATTTCTTTCTCTTTGATTCTAAAAATCTCATCTGCTTTTGCATTATAGCTATCGGTTAGTTCTTGAACATCTATTTCATAATTTTTTTGAATGTCCTCAGAAGCCTCTGATTTTTTAATATCATCATTTGCTTCTTTTCGTGCGGCTCGAATACCGATTTTAGCATTTTCAGTTTCTGATTTTGCCAATTTGGCTAAGTCTTTACGGCGTTCTTCAGTCAGTGGAGGAATATTAATGATAATAGATTCCCCATTATTCATCGGATTGAAACCTAAATTAGCAATGAGAATTGCTTTCTCTAATTCTTGAAGCATTCCTTTTTCCCAGGGCTGAACAGTTAGTGTTCTTCCGTCGGGGGTATTGATGTTTGCCACCTGGCTTATGGGTGTCATTGTTCCATAGTAATCAACTTTCACGCTAGAAAGCATGATGGGGTTGGCTTTTCCAGCTCTCAAATTGAGCATTTCTTTTTCTAAATGCGCCAGCGCTTGATCCATACTCTCTTTTGCTGCATCGACAATAAAATCCATTTCTTCCATAGCTACTTTATTTTATAAATCTACTCGAGTTCCTATGTTTTTTCCTTTTACTACATTCATTAAATTTCCTGGAGTATTCATGTCAAAAACTATAATAGGCAATTTATTTTCTTGACTTAGAGTGAAGGCAGTAGTATCCATTACTTTGAGGCCCTTTTTTAATACCTCATCAAAGGAGATAGATTCAAATTTGACGGCTTCTTTATTTTTCTCAGGGTCTTCATTGTAAATACCATCTACACGTGTTCCTTTTAGGATAACCTCTGCATTTATCTCGATTGCTCTTAGCACAGCTGCTGAATCTGTTGTGAAATAGGGATTTCCAGTACCTGAACCAAAAATGACAACTCGACCTTTTTCGAGATGGCGAGTGGCTTTTCTTTTAATAAAAGGTTCTGCAATGGCTTCTATTTTAATCGCTGTTTGAAGTCTTGTCGGGACATCATTGTTTTCTAAAGCGCTCTGTAGTGCAAGACCATTAATAACGGTAGCAAGCATTCCCATGTAATCTGCCTGTACACGATCCATCCCTTTACTTGCACCTGATACTCCTCTAAAAATATTTCCACCACCAATGACAATTGCGATTTCGATACCTAAATCAAAAACCTTTTTTATTTCTTTGGCGTAACTATCAATTCGGACTGGATCAATTCCATGCGTGAGGTCGCCCATTAAGGCTTCTCCGCTCAATTTTAAAAGTATTCTTTGGTATTTCATGTAGATGAATGTGTTAACAAATATAAAAATTAAAGAAGAATTTTCTTGAGTTAATGACCAACAATCTATGGTGTTAAACCTTTTACTTATTCTTGTTTAGTTCAAAACTGCTTTTAAACTCAAGTCAATAGGTTTTGCACTGTAGGTTAAAGCTCCCATTGAGATGAAATTTACCCCTGTTTCGGCCATTTCAATCAAATTATTTTCCGTTATGTTTCCAGAGGCTTCTGTGGGTACTTTATTGTTGATCAATTCAAGAGCAGTAATAAGTTCTTTGGCGTTTAAATTGTCTAGTAAAATTCTACTTACCCAGGGAAAGGGTAGGACTGCCTTGATTTCATCCAGATTTCTTGCCTCAACAACCACCTCTAAAGGCTGGGGTAGTGACTTCAGGTAGTATTCTGTCTTTTGCAGCGCTTGGGTCATCCCACCGCAAAAATCAACATGATTGTCCTTGATCATTAAGGCGTCAAATAATCCCATTCGGTGATTGGTCCCACCTCCAATTTGAACGGCCCATTTTTCGGGATATCTAAAATTAGGAGTGGTTTTTCTGGTATCTAAAAGTTGGCAATTTGTATGCTTTATTTTTTGAGATAATTTATGGGTGAGTGAAGCGATACCACTCATGCGTTGCATAGAATTTAGCACCAAACGCTCCGTCACTAAAATAGACTGGGTATTTCCTTCAACTTTAAAGGCAATAGCTCCTTTTTTTACTTTAGCCCCTTCTTTTATGAGGGGGTTAAAAATTAAATTAGGATCGTAGCGATGAAAAAGAATTTCAGCAAGCTCCATCCCTGCAAGTATTCCCTCTTCTTTGACTAACAGTTTAGCCGAACTTGTTGCAGTTTCAGTAATACAGGACTGGCCACTATGGTCTCCGGAACCAATATCTTCCTTTAGCGCTTCATCGATGAAGTGATTTAATTCGCTTTTATAATGTTGAAAAAAATGACTAGGCATAATCTTGATTGTAAAAAACTCCTTTATTTTCTGTGATGGATTGCGCTTGTTGGATGATCAAATGAGCAATACTTACCATATTTCTTAATTCACACAAGCCATGGGTCAGTCTGTGTTGATTGTATATTTCTTGCACTTTATTATAGATTTCAAACATTTCTAAGTCAGCTTTTTGAAGTCCTTCTGTTGTCTTGAAAATCCCAACATGATTGGTCATTACTTCTTGTAGTTTGTGACGTAAATGACGAATTTCTTTTATCTCAACTGAGTTAGAATAGGTGTCTCCTTTCCATTCGGGTAAGGTGTCATAAAATGAGGGGTCGGGTAATTCCTTTTTCAAGGCATCAAGAACATCAAGAGCCGCACGATGAGAAAAAACCAAAGCTTCAAGCAAGGAGTTAGAGGCAAGTCGATTGGCTCCATGCAGTCCTGTGGAGCTGCATTCTCCAATGGAGTAAAGACCTTTAAGTTTGGATTCGCTTTTACTGTTAACTTGGATACCTCCACAAAAGTAATGGGCAGCAGGAACGACTGGGATCATGTCTTGAGGTAGATGTATTTCTAATGATGAACAAGTTTCATAGATCTTAGGGAAGCGTTTTTTCCAGGTTTCAGTCGTCAAATAAGAACAGTCAAGGGAAACAAATTTTTCTTCTTGTTTTTGAATCTCTTTTTGAATGGCACGGGCTACAATATCTCTTGGGGCAAGTTCTTTTCTAGAATCGTATTGATCCATAAAGCACTCACCCAAACTATTTTTGAGTTTGGCTCCTGCTCCTCGAACCGCTTCGGTAATCAAAAAGGTATTTCCATTCACTTTATGGTATAAGGCCGTGGGGTGAAATTGAACGAAGGGCAACTTGTCCATGTGAACTTTTGCTCTGTAAGCAGCACCAAGTCCGTCGCCTGTTGCTAGAGCTGGATTTGTGCTGTGTGCGTATAGACTCCCTGCACCTCCAGTACAGAGTGCCGTAATTTTAGCGCTTATTTTAAGAATGCTTTCTTCCTCTCTAGAAATGACATAAGCGCCATAACAGCGATGGTGTTTTTGGGTACTGTGGTGATCTGTAATTAAATCAACTAAGGTGTGATTTTCTAAAATTTTAATATTGGGAAAGGACTTAATCTTATTCACCAAAGCTTGTTGAATGTGAAGCCCTGTGTGGTCTTTATAGTGGACTACTCTTTTTTCCGAATGCCCCCCTTCTTTCACTAAATGAAGATTTTCTTGTTGGGTGTCAAATTGAGTTCCCCAATTCATCAACTCCTTGAGCCGATCTTTACCTTCCTCTACTACAAATTTCACAACTTCAGGATTGCAGGCACCATCCCCAGCAATCAAGGTGTCTTGTATATGTTTTTCAAAAGAATCTTTTTCGAAATCGGAGACTACCGCAATCCCACCTTGAGCATATTTTGTATTTCCCTCACTAACTTGATCTTTGGAAATTAAGACCATAGAAATTTCAGGATCATTCATTGCTAATTTAATGGCAAAAGAAAGTCCAGAAATTCCAGTCCCAATAATTAATACATCTGTAAACATTATTATTTTAACGCTAACATTTTAAGAATAGGCATTTTTGCTTTTTCAATGAGTTCGGGTGCTAACAGAATTTCAGGTTGTTCAAAACGCAAACAATTATATAGTTTTTCTAAGGTATTTAATTTCATAAAAGCACATTCACTACAAGCACAAGTATCGTCTTCAACAGGTGCTGGTATAAAAGTTTTATGTGGACATTTTTTCTGCATTTCATGTAAAATTCCAGCTTCTGTAGCAACAATATAGCTGTTAGCAGAGTCGGATTGAACAAATTGAAGTAGGCCCGAAGTGCTTCCAACATAATGGGCAATCTCAAGAATTGGTGATTCGCTTTCAGGGTGGGCAATAAATTTAGCTTCGGGGTACTCCTGGGCAAGGGCTACAATTTTATTAAAGGAAAAAGCTTCGTGAACAATACAGGCACCATCCCATAAAATCATATCCCGTCCTGTTTCTTTAATTAAAAAGCGACCTAGATTTTTATCAGGAGCAAAGATGATTTCTTGATCAACTGGAATACTTTCAATCACCCTTTTAGCATTGCTAGAAGTACAAACGATATCACTCAGCGCTTTGATTTCAGCAGAACAGTTAATATAGGTTACAACGATTGCTTTAGGATGCAACGCTTTGAATGCTTCAAAATCAGTGGGAGGACAAGAATCTGCCAAAGAGCAACCAGCCTTTAAATCGGGGAGCAATACTTTTTTCGATGGATTGATGATTTTCGCAGTTTCTGCCATAAAATGGACTCCAGCAAAAACAATAATATCTGCTTCTACTTTCGCAGCTTGTTGCGCAAGATACAGGCTATCCCCTAAGTAGTCTGCTAAGTCTTGGATAGCTGGTTCCTGATAATAATGGGCAAGAAGAACAGCATTCTTTTCCTTTTTAAGTTTTACTATGGCTTGGCTCAGGTCAACATCTTTTTCAACAGGAGCTTGTATATATCCTAAACGGTCTAATTGTTTTGAAATCGTTTGTTGCGTCATTTTGATTTATTTAATAAATCTTAAAGCAAGTTATTACATTATTTGCTTTTAATATTTATATCCGAGTTATTATTTAATACACTTTCCATTGTGTAGGCATTTTTCAATTTAAAATCACCAACTTGAGTTCTCTGTAAAGCACTAAGGTGAGCACCGCTCGAAATTGATTTTCCAAAATCATGTGCTAAGCTTCTAATGTAAGTTCCTTTACTACAGCGAATTAAAAAACCGACATTAGGTAATTCTATCTTGGTGATTTTAAATTCAGAGACAGTGACAGTCCGTTTTACAATTTCGGTAGTTTCTCCCGCTCTGGCATATTCATATAGCCTTTTTCCATCTTTTTTAAGAGCAGAAAAAAGTGGAGGTTGCTGTTGAATGGTTCCGGTAAATTGTTGTGTTGTGTGTTTTATTAATTCAGGTGTGATGTGATCAATGCTAAAGGTTTTGTCAATCTCAGTTTCTAGGTCGTAAGAGGGAGTAGTCGCTCCCAGTTTAAATGTTCCTATGTATTCTTTTTCGGTATCCTGTAACGTACTGATTGTTTTTGTTTTCTTTCCTGTACAGATGAGCAATAGTCCGGTAGCCAAGGGGTCGAGAGTTCCTGCGTGTCCAACTTTTAATTTTTTAAGTCCTGTTGCATTTTTTAAATGCCAACGGATTTTATTAACTACCTGAAAGGAGGTCCAGCCTAGGGGTTTGTCAATCAAGAAAATTTGACCCTTCTGAAGTGTTTCAGAATCAAAATGTTGTTCAAAAAAGTCCATATACCAAAGCAATTCCACCAACAGTTATACAGTAAAGACTAAAAAATTTAAGTTGACTTTTTTTAACTAATGCAATCATCCATTTGCAAGCTAAAATACCCGTAAAAAAGGCTGCAAAAAACCCAAAAAATAAAGGCAGAAATTCGATTTTATGACTTAATCCATCTGCATCTAAAATAGTTTTAGCCATGCTCCCAAAAATAAGAGGAAGCACCATAAGGAAAGAAAAGCGTGCCGCTTTTTCACGATCAATCCCCAGTAATACAGCAGTAGCAATAGTTGATCCACTTCTAGAGATTCCGGGTAGAATAGTAATGGCTTGAACGATACCTAAAACGATTGCATTTTGAGAAGAGACAGTTTTGTCTGTTTTTTTGGCTTTGTCTGCCCAAAATAAAATGATTGCAGTGAGGCAAAGCATGGCTCCAACTAAGGTCAAATTTCGTGCAAAAAGTAATTCGATTTGATCTTGTAAAAAAAGACCAACAAGCGCGGCAGGAATCATGGAGAGAATAATTTTATAACTAAATTCAGTACTCTCGTTCCATTTAAATGCAAAGAGGCCTTTGATGATTTCAAGAATATCTTTTCTAAAGACCACAACTGTGCTTAGTGCAGTAGCTACATGAAGGGCGATAGTTAAAAAAAGACTTTCTTGGGCCCCTGCTTGATTTCCAAACAAGGCTTTACCAATTTCTAAATGACCACTAGACGAAATGGGTAAAAATTCGGTTAACCCTTGGATGATACCAAGAACAATCGCCTCAACATAACTCATTTTTTGGAAGCTTGTTGTGTCAGAATAGAATACATGGCAACTCCAAACCCAACAAGTACTAACGTGGGAGCCAAGCGAATGCGTCTAAAGTTAAAAATGGCTTCATTGAAATAATTTGGATCTTCACTTCCACCACCCGTCATTAAGATAAAACCCGTTGCAATTAGAGCAATTGCTAAAAAAAGAAAGCGGTAATTTCGTTTTCCAAACAATAATTTTTTAGGAGTGTTGGACTGTTTCATAGGACTAATACGTTTTAATATACAGCGTCTGTTTTAAGGTTTAAATAGCGTTGAGTCGCAAAGAAGGTGCTAATACCTGTAATTCCAATTCCTAAAAGTAAAACTCCTCCAAAAACAACAATGAGCTCAAATGGATGGTTCATCATGTTTAGTTCTGGAAAGCGCTTATTGAGTTCAAAGAACAAAAGCGTAAGGCCACCCAAGGCAAGTAAGGAACTGACAAACCCTAGTCGCAAATGAGTCCAGATAAAAGGTCTACGGATAAATGATTTAGTTGCCCCGACAAGTTGCATGGTTTTGATAATAAATCGCTTGGAATAAATAGACAGTCTGATGGAACTATTTATCAGCAATAAAGCAATGACAACAAATAAAACCGTTGTGATAAGTAACACAATAGAAATTTTACGAATATTTTCATCCAAAAGAGTGACTAGAGGTTGGTCATACACAACTTCATTTACAAATTCAGCAGTTTCGATATTTTCTTTTGTTTGTATGAGAGAAAGGGTATTGACAAAGGCAGCATTGAAATAAATATCAATTGAATTTAGTAAAGGATTATACCCCAAAAATTCTACAAAATCTTCTCCAATATCTCTGGAATATAATTCTGCTGCTTCTTCTTTAGGAGTAAAGCGAACATTTTTTGTAGCCGGATTGAGTTGGATTTTTTTTTGTAGTTGGGTAATTTCAATGTCTTTCGTGCTGTCTTTCAAATAAACGGTCATCACGATTTGCTCTTTGAAATGCGAAGCAATGTTTTTTGTGTTAAGAAGGAATAGGCCAAGAACACCAACAAAAAATAAGACAAGTGTAATACTCACCACCACAGAAAAGTATCCTGTGAGTAATCTTCTTTTTTGGAAGTTTTCTTGAAAGCTTTGTGCCACAACAAATGTTTTTGTAAAAATAGAAAAGAATTACAAGAACAGGGCTTATAAAATATTCTTTTAGCATTTTATCATTCCAGCAATAAGCGTATTTTTGTGCCTTTAAAAGCAACCAATACCGAAACACGTGGGATACGACTTTAAAGAAATTGAAAATAAATGGCAGGCATACTGGGCAGACCAGCAAACTTTTAAAGTCTCCAACGATTCAGAAAAACCAAAATTTTACATCTTGGACATGTTTCCTTATCCTTCAGGTGCAGGACTTCACGTAGGACATCCCCTCGGATACATTGCAAGTGATATTTATGCGCGTTTCAAACGCCACAAAGGTTTTAATGTATTGCATCCACAAGGCTACGATTCTTTTGGTTTACCCGCTGAACAGTATGCAATTCAAACTGGACAGCATCCTGCAAAAACAACTCAAGATAATATTTCACGCTACAGAACTCAATTGGATCAAATGGGGTTTTCGTTTGATTGGAGCAGAGAGGTGAGAACTTCAAGTCCTGATTTTTATAAGTGGACCCAATGGATTTTCTTACTTTTATTTGATCACTATTATTGTAAAGATACTGACAAAGCATTGTCTATCACATCTTTAATTAATCGCTTTGAAAAAGAAGGGAATATCAATATTAATGCAGTCAGCGATGTCAAAACCGAGTCTTTTTCTGGGGATGAGTGGCTTGCTTTTGATGAACTCCAGAAACAAGAAATTCTTCTAGGATATCGTCTAACTTATCTTTCTGATACTGAAGTCAATTGGTGTGCTGACCTTGGAACTGTTTTGGCAAATGACGAAATTATTAATGGGGTTTCAGAGCGAGGGGGTTATCCTGTGACCAAAAAGAAAATGAAGCAATGGAGTATGCGAATTAGTGCCTATTCGGAACGTCTACTTTCAGGTTTGGAGCGCATTGATTGGCCAGAATCGTTAAAAGAAATGCAACGTAATTGGATTGGGAAATCGATTGGGGCGAAAGTGTTCTTTGAAATTGAAGGGAGTGATAAAAAAATAGAAGTCTTTACCACCCGACCTGATACAATCTTTGGGGTGACCTTCATGACCCTTGCGCCTGAATTAGATTTGGTTCAAGAAATTGTAAAGCCAAATCAGGAAGAAGCTGTTAACTCTTATATTAAAGAAACTCAGCAGCGAACCCAAAGAGAACGAATGGCTGATGTAAAAAATATTACTGGAGTGTTTACGGGTGCGTATGCCCAACATCCTCTCACTGGAGACAGCATTCCAATTTGGATTGGTGATTATGTATTAGCCGATTATGGAACAGGAGCGGTTATGGCTGTGCCTTGTGGAGATCAAAGAGATTATGATTTTGCTAAACATTTTGATATTCCAATCACCAATATCTTTAAAGATGTTTCTATCGCAGAAGAGGCATATACAGACAAGGTAAATACAATCATAGATCATTCTGACTTTTTAAACGGACTTTCCTACAAGGACGCTATGGTTCGTGTCATCGATGTTCTTGAAGAAAAAGGAGCTGGAGCGGGAACAATCAATTATAAACTTCGAGATGCTGTATTTAGCAGACAACGTTATTGGGGAGAACCGATTCCAATCTATTATAAAAATGGGATGCCGCAACCTTTGACTTTAGAAGATTTACCTTTGAATTTACCTGATGTTGAAAATTATTTACCCACCCCTGAAGGTGCTCCACCCCTAGGCAATGCAGTAAATTGGGCCTGGAACGAAAAAGAAAGAAAGGTAGAGGCAAATACTGCGATTGATCACAGGACAATTTTCCCCTTGGAGTTAAATACAATGCCCGGATGGGCAGGAAGTTCATGGTATTTCTATCGGTATATGGATGCACAAAATCCAGATGTTTTTGTTGGCAACGAAGCCAAAAATTATTGGCAAGATGTAGACCTTTATTTAGGGGGAAGTGAACATGCAACGGGACATTTGCTCTATTCTCGTTTTTGGCAAAAATTCCTTTTTGATTTAGACCTTTTACCTGTAGAGGAGTATGCAAAAAAGCTCATCAACCAGGGGATGATTTTGGGAACTTCTGCTTTCATATATAGAAAACCTGGAACTCAAACCTATGTTTCAAAAGACTTGCTAGGTCCTGAAGATACTTACGAACCGATTCGAGTTGATGTCAATCTGGTCAATGCATCAGACGAGTTGGATGTGGAAGGATTAAAAAAATGGCAACCCCAATTTGCTGTAGCTGAGTTTGAGTTTAGCCTGGGAGTCCTTAAAGTAGGAAGAGAGGTTGAAAAAATGTCCAAGTCCAAATACAATGTTGTCAATCCCGATGAGATTTGTGAACAGTATGGTGCTGATACGCTACGTATGTATGAAATGTTCTTAGGTCCACTAGAACAAGCCAAGCCCTGGAATACTGCTGGAATGTCGGGGGTGCATAATTTTTTAAGGAAGTTCTGGAGATTATTTTACAAAGAAGATACGTTTTTAGTGACGGATTCAGTACCTGATAAAAAAGAACTTAAAATATTGCATGAAACGATTAAAAAAGTAACTGAGGATATCGAATCTTTTTCTTTTAATACCTGTGTGAGTTCTTTTATGATCTGTGTAAATGAACTGACAAGTTTAGATTGCCATAGTGTTGAGGTATTAAAACCTTTGACTATTTTATTATCTCCTTTTGCACCCCACATTTCTGAAGAACTTTGGCAAAAGTTGGGACATACAAAAAGTATCGTGGAAGTTCCTTTTCCTGAGTTTAATGAATCCTTTTTGGTGGAAGAGGCAAAGAATTACCCCGTATCTTTTAACGGAAAAATGCGTTTTACACTTTCTCTTTCTTTAACATTGGATAAAGAAGCGATTCAGAAAGCGGTTCTGGATGATCTGAGGACTCAAGAATACATGGAGGGTAAAGCCCCGAAAAAATGGATTATTGTTCCTAACAAAATTATTAATATCGTATTTTAATGACACCCCTTCAAATTGAATTAATTGGTATGTTTGCCGCAGTGCTAACTACCTCTGCCTTTATTCCTCAAGTGTATAAAATTTGGAAAACAAAAATTTCTGATGGGGTTTCTCTCAGTATGTATTTATCGATGCTTATAGGGGTTGTTTCCTGGTGTGTGTATGGGTATTTAATTGGGAGCCCTTCTGTGTTAATTGCAAATATTGTGGCAGGCTTATTGCAAATAATGATTATTTATTTTAAGTTAAAATTTAAATAAACAGAAGTATTATAATTGAATATAATTATTTTTAAATAAAAACTATGGGAAGTTACTACTTGATAATAATTGTTATTTCACTTGCCAGTATGTGGGTAAGCAATACTCTAAAGAGTAAATTCAAAAAATACTCTAGGTTGAGTTTACGTAATGGAATGTCTGGAAAGGAGATTGCAGAAAAAATGCTTGCCGATCATGGAATTCGCGATGTAGAAGTAATATCAGTTAGAGGGTCCTTGACAGATCATTACAATCCTAAAAATAAAACGGTAAACCTTAGTGAGTCTGTGTATAATGAACGAAATGCAGCAGCAGCAGCTGTTGCCGCTCACGAATGTGGCCATGCGGTTCAGCATGCAAAAGGATACGAGTGGTTGAGATTGAGATCTCAGCTAGTGCCTGTAGTGGGAGTTGCGTCAAATTTATCCATGATTGTCATTATAGCTGGATTGGTTTTAATGCAAATGGTTTCTTTTGGATTTGAAATAGCAGTTGTTGGAGTCGGACTTTTTGGCTTGGGCACCTTGTTTAGTTTCATTACCCTTCCTGTTGAGTATGATGCAAGTAACAGAGCACTAGCTTGGTTGGAACGAAAAAATATGGTTTCTAGAGAAGAATTAGCTGGGTCAAAAGATGCTTTAAAATGGGCGGCGAGAACATATGTAGTTGCAGCTTTAGGATCTCTGGCAAC
>Ga0228662_1000432_pt1 | contig 21088 bp, 22 predicted proteins | sample 76DmetaG_FD_183173 | JGI IMG/M metagenome (GOLD analysis project Ga0228662, IMG submission 183173) | Seawater microbial communities from Monterey Bay, California, United States - 76D | ecosystem: Environmental > Aquatic > Marine > Coastal | place: USA: California | collected 2016-11-10
TCAATGTATTTTCTTAGGGTCAAAACGACCTTCATTCCTGTGTTAGATCCCATTATAGAATATTTTTTACAAAGATACTAAATATTATTAAGGCTCTGATACTACAACTTTGTCATGCTTTATGTTTAAAAGCATCTCTTTGTTGTTCTTAAATGTTTTTTCATGAACAGGAAAGCTAGCCTTGGGATCTCTTTCTATTTTAAGCTTTGAATTTGCCATGAGATACGTTTATGCAAAGATACTGAATTAAAAAAGATGCTGGTATTTGTAAATATCCCCCCACCAAGGATGTTCCTTAGTTACATTGACCATGTCATCGTATATCGAAAAGTGAGACGTAAAATGAGATCCATGATTAATATGTATGCTTTCATTTATAGATTCCCAAACAACTCTTTTGTGATTTTTAGGCTCTATTAGACCATCATTCGTTACAATAGCATTCACCATTATATCTTCGCAATGCTTTATAGCTTCATCAAACCTCATTGTCATTTGATGAAATGGTTGATCGTTTTGTTTTCTTTTCTGAAACCCAGAAGGAATCATTCCCCCATAATTCATGTTAATTAAAACTTCCCCTCTATTAAATTGAGGGAAATCAAAATAACCTCTTGCGTACAAAACATCATGCTCTAAAAAACTAACATACTTGTATGAAGAATTTTCTCTCGCAGTGTACAAACATTGAAGTATTTGAAGTATTTGATTTAAATGAGACGTTGTTTTGGTCCAGGCTATAGTCTCCCTAAAAGGGTTGTCTTGAATAGGATTCCAAACACATGTAATGATATCTGCAACTCCATTAGATGCTTCTTTGATAGAGTTTAAAGATGCTTTTATTGCAGGATATATTTTCGGGTTATTGTTGTTTGAGTAAAACACTCCTAGTCTGTTTTTCATACTAAAGCTTGTTGTATTAATTTGTAATAATTATATGAGCACTTTTGATTAGATACATCTAAGTCCATTGATGGCATTTTGTTTATATAGTTTCCTTTAAAAAACATATCATTATCACTAGCAGTAACTCCAGCATTGTGATAGATAGACTTCATATGCCACTCTGCAATATTTGATGTAGCCCAAGAAAAATCTAACTCTGGCACGACCTTAGTGGTCTTGTTTCTTTTCCAAATATTCCAAAGCACAGCCCACATGTCTGCACACCATATTTGTATCTCATGGTAGTTAGGGTCAATTTGTTTTTTATGCACATTCATTTGTGTAACCTCTTTAAAAAGTCTTACAGCATCTTTCTCTACATCGTGCCAAAAATATTTGTCTATTCCTTTTAAGATATATTGAGCCCCTCCAGAGCTCTCTTGATTATCAATCACGGTCTGTTCATCTATACCAACTATATCGATCATCTTTTTAAATACATCTTCTCCTTTTGACTTAATATAATTATAGCCTATATAGGACACTGTGTCTGACAAATAACAGACATCATCAGCACTAAACCTATTCATTTCAATTGGTTTAGTAAAAACTATATCGCAGTCATGATAAAACAACACTTCTTCGGACAGCTCCTTGTAGACCTCAAAGTGCTGCTTCAATATATAAGGTCGTATTGATGATATATATGACTTGTCGCTTCTGTTGTCTTCATAGAATGAAAATATTACCCCTGGATACTTTCGCATCAATGTATCAAAATGAGAATTTATTTCGCCATGTATAGCGCAAACTACATGCACATCTTCAAGATTTACACCTACAGTTCTAAAGCTAAATAACATGGCATCTATCTGCCAAGCGTAATAAAGCGTAGCAGGTTGAGCGCATATGTATTTCATTTAATTTCATTTTTAACAAATTCCTTCATTAATAACAGTGCCAGATGGATTAATTTCAATCCAAAGAGCTCCTGCTTTATAAAACCCACCGCCTGTACTAGATGAACCACTAGACGTGTCATATACTGAGTCTCCAACTGTAGGATAAGTACCTGATCCATCATGATACTTAGTTGCTCCAGCCGAAGTACTACAGGCTGATGAGCTCGATGTTTCTGAAGTAGAGTTAGTTGAAAATGCAGTTAAAGGAGCTTGGGTTGTAGTTGTAGTAGTTGGTGGTGCTGTAGTAGTTGTTGTAGTAGTAGGAGCTGCAGTTGTTGTTGTGGTTGTTGTAGTTGGTGTAGAGCTCCATGTAACCGCATGAGTGTCGGTATATGTACCATCAACAGTAACACCATAAGTTACGCTTCCAGCTGAGCTTTCGCTAATATTAATCGTTTTAGACGTTAATCCAGCAGCAGCTCCACCAGTCCAAGACCATGTTGATCCTGTAAAGTTGTAATCTTCACCTGTCAATGTTATTGTATCATTAATTTGAGCAGCTGTTACACCATTAATACTAACAAATGGTGATGGCGGTTGTGTCGTTGTAGTTGTTGTTCCAGCTTGAGTTGTCGTTGTTGTTGTTGCTGCAGCCCAAGTTATAGTGTGAGTGTCTGATGCTTGGAATCCATAATTATCATAAACAGTAACAGTATAAGTTACATCGCCTGGTGAATTGCTTGTCACATTCTCTGTAGATGTGCTTCCTCCTGTAGACCAAACATACTTAGTGATATATCCATCAGGATCAGAAGCATTAGCGGTTAAGGTAACCGTATCCCCTCCTGTAGCCGTAGTATTGCCTGTTATTGTAACTGATGGTCCAGAATCGCACACATATTCATCGGGCAACCATTCGTAGTTAGCACATTGAGAAGTATCCTCTCTCCACTCAACAGGCTTGTCCTGTACAGACAAAACATATTGATCGTTTATCGGATCATAACCACCTATACTTCGAACATTTAAGTTCTTATTTAGGTTGTCATTAAACCAACTTCTCATTCCGTATTCAGAGATTTCAGTTATGTCATCTTGAGATAATCTAAGGATTGCTGAACGTCTTTCATCTGAAAAATACATTCTATTACCCCAAGACTCAAAAGACTCAGGAGAACCGCTTATGCCATACTCACCAGAATAAGGAACTTCTTGCCCCAACACATTTATTGTTTGGGATACACTTCCTGCTCCTGATGCGGTAAAAAGAACATTTTTATTAAATAGTATTCTATGTATTTTGTTTTCTTGGAATACAATTAAATCGTTATCTCTAGAATGAATCTTAGTTATCTGACCGTATTTTTCGTCAATATCCTTGTAGTTTGCTTGAGCTAAATTGAATGTGTTTAAACCGTTGTAGTTAGTTGTTTCTTCGTAAACATCACTATATGTTAATGAGGCAATTCTAATGTTTTTCTTATAGTTTTCAAGCTGTTCATTAACTCTAACCCCTATATCAAATTGACCCAAAACAATGCTATCTTTAACTCTATCAGACTCTGCTCCATTACCAAATGTAAAGGCATTGAACGCCTCGGAGATTACTATTGCTGAATTTACTTCTGATTGATCTTGAAAGGTTCCTTTATGTTGTTGGTTAACTATATCGTATGTTCCTGGAACTTCATAGAATGCTGTCTCAACTTCCTTATCAGTTATAGCCTCAAATATAGTGTAGGCATATGCATTGTTTGTGTTAAGTGTGCTTAATACACCTTCACCAGTAAGCTTCATGTATAAACCTGCTTCATTAAGGTCGGTAGCAACATTAGCTGTATTATCGTAAATATCACCTTCTCCATAAGAAGCAACAGACTCTACCTCATACATATCTATAGAGTTGTACACTGTGCCATCGTATGCCTTGAGTATTACTCTAGATCCATCAGAGAATTTATTTTTTTGATTCTCATCAATCCTTACGTATATATAAGTGTATGATTTATTTGTTGAATCTGAAGTATCTCCTTCCTCAACAACATGTATCTTCCCTTTGGTCTTTACAGTTATATAGTCTTTTTTAACCTCCTTAATGGCTATCTTATATCTATCAGCCCACTGAGGTGGATTGTTATTGATCGTCACCTTTAGCTTATTTGATAGGTCGCTACTAGAAAAAGGAATATTTATAGAAGTGTCGTTCTTTGTTAATACTGTAGATTTTCTTCCATATTTATCAAAGTAAACAAGACCAACGATATAGTTTCTGTTACTCTTCAGTGTTTTCTCTGGATTAATTCCAGCACAGGATCTTACTGTGTCAACAACTAAACCATTTTGCGAGGCAATGTTTATTGCACAAACATACCTTGTTTCAAGAGGAGGTATAGTTATTGTTCTGTAGGCTGTCTCACCACATAGCTGATATTCTACTACTTTATCAATAGTTTGTGTATTATAGAGCTCGTAAAAAGTTTCATTTGAACACTCTGTGGTTGTTGCTGTAGATTGTATTTCTAAATCTATATCTATAGACTCTGTGATGTTGTAATTTTCCTCATAGTTACCATAGACAAGTCTATTGCCAATAAAGTCTTGAGCATATGCTTTTAACGGAACATTATCATAAACTCTATTGAATTGATTCTCATCTAAAACTCTATATATTTTATTGTTTTGAAACTTTATGTTATAGTTTGAATTATCTAAAAAACCCTCTTCTTGTTTATTAAATTTACCTATAAGATATAGGTTTTGAACGCCTTCTTCTTTAGCATAAACCTCTACTTCTAAAACTCTCTTTGACCCAGAATTGTAGGACACATTTATCGTGTTATACTTGTTGGTCATAGCATACACATCGTATGGAGCATCGTTGAAGGTATCTTTATTTGGAAAAAATGCTACTTGTGAAAACGGAGAAAGGACACTGTACTTGTTATCCTTGTATTTATATCTGTATGCAAATGTAAATAGTTTGTCCTCTATGTAGTTATCATCTATAGCATCACTATTAGACAAAGACACACTCGGCTCAACTCTTGAGGGTGCTTTAATTACAGAAATATCATCCTCTTCAAAGTTATTTTCACCGTAAGCTTTTGCCTCCTCAACCTCTAGATATCTTGGTGGGTTTAGACCATCTGTCCAGTATATGTATGCTTTGCTGTCATTGTCATTAATTAAGACGTTGACACCAGTAATCATTTTATGCCTTTTAAAATTCAAGACACTTGTAGCCCTTGTATCTTTTAAAACAAATGCAGAACTATTCTTAAACTCTGAATACTCTGCTATATAAGACCCTGTGTCTGACTTTACAAACCAATAAATATTCCTGTTTTTATCATCTGATACTGCCCCTATACAAGTTGGGTTTGCACCAAAGTCAAGGGAGGTTAATGCCTCATTAGAAAGAGCATTCTCTATAGCCCCTACATCGGAACCATTTGAGTTAGCAACCTTAATGTTAAGAGCATCTCTATACTCTCCTTGAGGAAGAAGCCTCTCATCGAGGTCTTTGTTCATCTTCCCAGATGTAAACAGGTTTTGTATCTTCATTATTTAATCCACTTGTTACGTCCTTTCATGGCATGAACTAAATCAAATGGATGTATATCCATCATTCTAATCTTCATGTTCTTCATCGCTGCGAATGCTTCATTCTTCATCCGTCTAACAATGTACTCTTGAACGCCAAATTTATATTGAATTACTTGATGTGCAATATACTTATATAAAAAGTCTTCGGCAAGCTTATTTACCTTTAGCTCGTCTTCTTCAAGGTACTCTAGACCGTCTGTAATATATTCAATTACTACTGCCTTACCTTTCACTTCAGAGCTAAATCTAATATACCCTAGATTCTTGTCTATGTTGTATTTGCCATTAACATTTGTTTTCTCTGTAGCCATCCCAAAACGACCACCAAAGAACTCATAGTCTAAGTTGGTAAATTGGTCATTGTCAACCGTTGACACTTGTGATAGTTTAGTATCAATAACTGAAGTACCTTCTGTAGCAGCACCGTCATTATCAAATATAATATTGTAGTTGTCATCTTGTAGGTATGCCTTTGCAATAGTTGTTTCTGTATCCATCATCATAGGATGAAGTCTACCCCTATCGTCTACCCAAGACAATCTAACGAGCCTTACAAAGTCTTTTGGAAGCTCTAACTGTAAATCGTCAGGCAACTCTAATTCAAGGGCTCTAACGTCCTTTAAGGCATCGTAGTGAAGCTCTTGTAGTCCTCTTTTTGCGTGGAAAACAACATCATATCTCTGAACATCGTTTATTACCTTATCGTCACCTACATAGAATGCATTAAAGTTATTGATGATATCCTTTAGTAATACAAACTGGTTTTCTCCCCAATTTGTGCTGTTGTCGTAATATTGCTGATCTGTTAGTGCCATCTATTATACATTTTCTTTTTGTGTATCGACAGCATCTATCTGAGCTGCTGCTTGAGCCACCTCCGCCTCTCTGATTGTTACACCAGCGAGTTTTAATATCTCTATAACTATACTAGTCTGATCATCTAATCCAAGCTCAAAATCCTGAAAATCTGTTGCTGATGGATTGTGAACTGGGTTCTCTCCAACAATAGTGTATGTCCACTTTGGGTCTACAACATTTCTTATGTAGTTTATATTGACCTCTCCTGTGAGCGTACTTGGCTTTACATACCACTTGTCATTTTCATCACAGTATCCTGGATACAATGCTGATGGACCAGCTATATTAGAGGATTCTAAATAAGTTTCTTTATACTTTGGAACATACTCCATAAGCTTTCCGAGATACACTAAAGATATTGGTGTGTATAAATCTTCTGGCTTAAATAATGGGCTGTTTTGAGAGTCGACACCAAAGGTTAGGTATGTAGAAACAATGCTGCCTGAAGCTGTCTTCATAAACTTGTCTATGTTAGAGCGAAGTATTGATAGCTTGTCCCCTTGATCTCTCGATAGTCTTCTTGAGTTCTTTAATGTAGATAACCTAGAGTATTCAGAGAAGTATTGGTCAAAGATAAGCTGCTGTGCATGCTTTGCATACTCATTAAACTGAGACACTGTTAGCGTCCCTCTATTCTCTTTATTTAGCACACTAAGTACGGTGCTTCTAACGTGATCTATCATTAGCAATTCTTTCCACAAAAATACAAAAAAAAGAGGAGCCACTTTCGTAACTCCCCTTGGTCGTAGTGTTGGGTGGAAACACTACAGTTTATTGGTGATGCCTTGTAAGACATCAAGACCATCGTCTGTTTTAAAGTATGCAGCTAGTGCTGAATATACGTTCTCCCCATAGGGTACAGTTACAATCTTATCTTTCGCCTTGTTGTTCCAGCATACAGTTCTGTTGTCGTCTTTGATGAAGATGACTCCCGTTTCTACTGCACGAACTGCAAGGTTTCTCAGCTTAATATTCTCATCTTGTGCTAGATCCATCACCTCTGCAGGATTCTTTCTAGCATAGACAAGCATATCACGTCTTAATTCTTTAGATGTCATATCAGATATAGATCCGTCTAATGCCACACGAGCAATAGCCTCTAGGTCTTCTATGTCCATTTCACGAACAAGGTTTTGTGCATCAAGCTTCTCTTCCTCAGATGCAATCTCTTCCTCTGCAAGTTTATTAGGATCAAACTCCTCATACTCCTTATTAAGGTCAGGGTGATATAAAGAAAGAAACTGCTGTAAAAGCACTTGTTCTTTTGGTATAACTAACTTTCCATCTTTAAATATAATTGCTGGTAATGTTACATCTCCATACTGCTCATCCTCAAACACAGAAGTTTGATTAGACGCAAATCTTAGAGACCTTGTCATTGTACCGTCAAAATATTGTAGTGGTTTGTTTAAGTGGTGTCTAGAACGTAGAATAAAGTTAACTGGTGTTCTATTACCTTTTAAGATATATATTCTATCCTTTACTTCCCATTGTGGCTGGGTAGCCGTTTTACTTTTTGCCATTTTATTATAATTAGATTAAATTAAAAAAAAGGGGGACGAGAATCCCATCCCCCTAATTAATATTACTTCATTAAGATAAAGTTGTTAGCTCCATGTACACAAAGAGCTCTTTCACTTAAGAAGTGTACTTCCATAGCGTCTAAGTCGCTAGTCATTCCAGCATTACCAGCAGAACCAGTAATCCAAGACTTGTACTTACGATCTTCAGCTTCTGACTTTCTGTACTTCACGTGTAAGAAAGGACGTACAGCATTTTTACCTAGAACTTGGTCGTAGATAGTAGTTGTACCAGCAGGTACTAACACACCGTCTACAGCAGAAGTTAAGGCTCCAGTTGTAGCGTCATTTAAGTATTTCCAGTCAGTTTTGTAGAAATCATATCCTAAGTTGAATCCTTTGAATCCAAGGCTGATTGCCATTTCTTCATCGTTATCGAATAAACCGTAAGAGCTTGTAGAAGCACCGCTGTTGTTTTGGTCAGCTAATACTTTGTCAATCTCGAAAGATTTAGTTCTGTTAACGAAAAGAACATTCTCTTGGATCGCTCCTTCTTTGTCAAGAACTTTGATAAGCTCTTCTAAGTCAGTACGAGCAGCAATTGAACCAGTAGCAATGTTTCCTCTGTTTTCGATTTCATAGAATAAACCTTTTGTTCCTTTGTATCCAGCAGTTTCAGCGCCAGATGAAGCAGCAGCAGGTTCTCCTTCGATAAGAGATAATTCCATGTAATCTTCGAAACGTAGACGAGTTTCATGCTCTGATTTTAAGTACCATAGGTATCCAGTAGCACCGTTCTCAGTAGTTACCTCGATCCATCCGATCTGCGCCATATCAGAACCATTGACTTCATACTTGTCTTTGATGATGATAGGGTTAGTAGTTTGGATGTCTTTAGCAGCTTCTAAAGAACCACTCATTCCACTTGTTCCTTTCTTAAATTCAGAACCGAAAGCAAATACGCTAAGTCCAGTTGTTCCTACAGCAGCAGCTAAGTTTGCTCCAGAATAAGAAGCAACAGTAAATGTGTTTGTAGTTACGCCTGTGATGATAGCTTTGTCTTGGTCAGTTCCGTCAGAAATGATTACTGTTTGGTTTAAGCGGAAAGGGTGTCCATTTGACGTGATAACATCGGCAGATCTAGTTGCGCCAGATACAGCCAAGTGAAGTCTTCCTTGCTCAGACCATTGAATTACATCAGATTGGAAGGGCATTTCAGCTCCTACCATTCTTAAAAAAGCAGATACAGAACGGTTTCCATATTTTTCAAATTCTGCTTCGTATACATCAGGTAAGTATTGAGAAGTAAACTCAATAGCAGAACCTAGATAGTTAGTCGATAAAGTCGACTTTGATGGAGATGGCGTTAATGCGCCTTGTACTCCAGAAATAGTTACACTCATTTTAAAAGTTTTTTAGTGATTAATTATCGTTTTCTAATTTTAAACGAAAAATTATCTCCCGAATCTACTGCTCTAAACTTTGTGCCTCCACTGTCGGTTGGTGTATTTGACCTGACACTCATGTCTATATTTTTGGTCTCCTTCACTAATCCGTCTGTTGCATCTGCTTTCCCCTGCTCGTAAGCGAACTGGAATAAAGCATCAGCATTTGTGGCTGCAAACAAAGCTTTATGATAAGATGACGCATCCTTCACGATCCCCTTTTCATCTAAGTGCTTGTTAAAGAAGTTATTTATGTCTAACTGATTCTCTTTAACCTTACTTACATCATTAGGTTTAAAAACTTGCTTCTTATCTCCGACTTTAAATTCAAAACCTTTGAACTCATCATTGAATAGAGCATTTGTTTTTTCTTGGAAGATGCGAGATCTATCTTTCTGCGATGCAGACTCTTGATCTAATTCTTCTTGGTATTTATTATAAAAGTTAAAAGCTTCCTTGTAGTTTTCAGGAATATCGGCTTCTCTTGACTCAAGAGGAGCTTTATATTTTTCCTTCATACCCTCAAAGTGGTTTCTAGCTTTGTATAATTCTTCTTTGTACGCAATCTTTTTCTTCTTGATGTCTTTCTCTTCATCAAGGTCTGAATCAAAACTGAACTCCTCATTAATAAGGTAGTCAATCTCTTCAGCGTCAAGGTGTGGCTTTTCCTGCTTGTAATACTCACGAATAACGTTAGTATCATCCATAGCACTCCAGTCTTGCTGAAGCCTAGCATAATCCTCAAAGGACCTACCAGTCTCCTGCTTGTACTTCATGAAGTTAGCCACATCCTCTGGTAAAGGTTGCGCTTCTTGTTTGTCATTATTTAAAAGAACGTCTAAAGACTCCGCTTCTACGTTTCGTCTTTCTTTTAAGTAGTTTAATATACTTTGATCATCCAGCTCTACTGGCTTGGATACTACTTCTTCTTTTTCTTGTACATCTTCGGCTTGCTCTTGGACTTGCTCTTGGATGTTTTCTTCGGATACGGCATCTGTCGTCTCTTTAACTAATTCTTCTTCTTGAACAGGGGCTTGAGTTTCCTCTTGCACTGTTTCTTGAACTTCCTCTTGTTGAGGCTGCTCTTCTTGTTTTGGCTCTATAGGATTACCTTCGGCATCCAAAGCTCTTAGTTTCCATTCCATTTTAATTAAATTAGATTATTGCAAAATTATTAAATTAATCAATACCCACGATTCCCTCCATACCTGAGCCTAACGCGTCTTGACCATCAAAGTCGATAGGGTCTAAGTCTTGCTGTCTTTGCTGTATTAACTTCGACTGTTGAGATGCTTGCTTAGCTGTTCTCTCGTCTTTCCTATCCTCTTTGTATTTATCTTTATTCTGTTGCATCTGTAGCTCAGAAGACTTTATTTGGCTTTCAATACCCTTCTGCATCTTGATAAGTTCAGCCTTAAGCATAAACTCTTGCTGCATTCTCTGCATTTCAATCTCAGCCTCTAACTGTTTAATCTTAGCCTCTGCCTCCATTTTAGCTAATGCTGTTTGCTGTTTAGCTTGTTCAGCTGTCATAGCTGCTTGCTGATTAGCTTCTGCTTGTAAAGCAATGTTTTCTTGCTGTCTCTTATTGTCAAGCTTTTCTTTACGTCTCTTTCTAACCTTAAGAAGCTGTGATGCAATCTTTACATTCTTAATGTTCCTAATGTCAATGGCATCATCAATATCAATTTTACCAGCAGAGAGTGAAGTCTGTATGTTTTGTTCTAACATCTGCTTCTCTTCTTCGTCTGGGTGCATTTCAATAAAGATTCCAAAGTCATGCAAATGAAGATCTTTGATTTCGTCTAGTATATCTACACTGTACTTTCCAATATTCTTCACAAAGTCTTCCTTCATGTCGGAATATTCTAATACATCAGATAGTCTATATGCAATACATTCAGCTAGTCTTTCTGTCATAAACAATCCAGACTTTAATATATGCCTAGTAGCTGTATTAGAGTTTAGTGCTGCTAGCTTCTGTACACCAACTAGTGCATTAGAATCTGGCATAGACCCATCTCTAGCTTCATTTAAGCCTGTCACGCCTCTCAACATATTGAGATTGTAGTTGTACATGTTAATCAGAGAAGATATCTTTGAGTTAGCTCCAGATGAAGTTAGCTCTTGTACTGGTATCTTTCCACTGTTAAACTCTCCTTCTTCAGTTAAGCTTCTACCTAATACAGACCCAGTTTGGAAATACATATTTAATGCCTCCTGTGGAGAGTATGTGTTACCATTTCCTAAATTAACGGAAGATAGTCCATCTAAATCAATAAAGACTCCGTCTGGAATCATCTTGGCAGCAACTTGCTGAAGTTTAAGGTGTAAAAGTTGTATTTGATCCGCAAAGGGAATCATTCTCTTTACAAGTGAGTCAATCTGACCTCTGTACATTTTTGGCGCAGACACAACGTAGGGAGCGTACACTCTCTCCATTGAACTTTTTGGACGCACCATATTTTTCATCAGCTCCCACTTGAGAATTTTGTTCGTTCCTAATACAAGAACACCTTCGTACCATACATCAATTCTTTTAGATAATTTTTCAAAACGTGCTTGTTCTGTTTTGGGTGGATTGAATTGATCGTCTTTTCTTAGAACTTTTTCTCCGCCTTGCGCTGTTCTCTTTTTCTTATATACGATATTCTTGTCAGTCTTGTAACAGAAATATAATAATGTTGCAGTATTCTTATCAAATGAATCAGTTTTATAACCACCTCTCATTCCTTGATACGAATCAAACTTAGATGCCGACTTGGCAATCTCTTGAACTTCTTCTTGTGTTATCGATGGATCAACTTTCTTGATCTCCGTAATGTTGACGTTCTTAACCTCTCCAAAGTAATAGCAATCCTGAAAGTGTGGATCTTCTGTTGGGCTGAACACTAAGTCAGCTGGGTCTACATAGTCAACTTTAATTCCATCGTGTGTATTGAATGTGTGCTTTGCGGCAGAGACTCCAATAACCGTAGAATCTTCATCTAATCTTTTTTTAACATACTCATAGTCGTTATGCTTTAACACAGATGTAATTGCCTTCTCTTCGGCAATCTCGATGTCATCCTTGTAGTCTATTTGCATGTGGATGTCAAGCTCATCGTCTGTCTCAGGAAGCATGTCTGGCTGTACGCTAAACATATCCTTTCCTAGCATAGCTCCGATCTCCTCGAAGTCTTCTTTATTTCGCATTTCTGTTTGAATACGATTCTTGTACATCGCTTTCTTGTTTGAAGATACTGGGTCTACTGCCTCAGCCTTTACATCAAACAATCTATTTGAAATGCCATTAACTACAATGTCTACAAACTTTGGTATAATAGGCACGGGAGTCCAATCAAGATTTAGATAGGATATGTCTCCATTAATTGCAAGTTCGTCCTTATACTTTCTAACGGACTGCTCGCCCATTGCATATGTCCTCAGTTTATGATAGGTGTCTCGGTTGTTATAAAACCTTGATTGTCCACCTTCTTTTCTAAACCATTCAGACTCTATAGCATGCCCTACCATAAGACCATATTCTTTAGACGCTTTCTCAGCATCTGAAGCTAATTGATTTGGAAATCCAATAACGTACTTCCCAGAAGTTCCTCGCATATTATTACTTTATAATAGAGCTAACCGTGCCTGTATTATTATACCTTGCAAAGTTAACATTTATTTCTGTATCTTTTCTTTGAGCCTTAATGACGTATTTCTGGTTTGCCATAATAGCAAGACCTGAACTAACTGTTGCATCAAACTTGGTTCTATTGCTAATATCATAGTTAGCCCAATCCAATAATGTCCTATTGAAGTACATATTACCAGTACCTTCGTCACTAAACCCTACATTGTTTTCAATATAACTTTCTATTGATTCAGCATGAATTGATATCACCGCTGGAGATGATGGTATACCACCTAGCTCTCTTTCGGCTTTAGATAGATCATTTCTGTGTTTATCTGGTCTATTTATGCTCCATTTTCTATACCCCCTGTTTTTTAAATGATATAAAAGTCTTGGTTTGTTGTTCTCAGCTAATACTGGCATTCCGTAAAACACCATAGCCATAAGAACATCTTCATAAAATAGCTCTGCTGTCTGTGGTCTGTATACATATTCTAAAAAGAACATATTACTTGGACCATCTAAATTAACCCTAGTGAACCCATGAAGGGCTCCATTAGATCCTCCACCTCCTACAGTACCAGATATGTCATAAGAGTCACATCCAAAGGAACCTATGTGTTCATTGCCAGGATACTTGAATCCATTCTTATTTACAACTCTATTCCTAAGCTCTCGTGGCGGTATCCAACTAACATAAAACCTTCCATGCTTCTCTGGTGTCCATATAACCTCTGTATCCTTAACACCATTCTTCCAGGAAAAACCTCCCCTTTGAACAACACGTTGCCTTTGCAAGTTATCATTAAAGTCTATCTGCTCATATATCCTTGTCAAGCTAAACAAACTATTTTTAGCCTCATCCCTAAAAGCATGACCCTCTGTTCTAGGAAACTGTCTATAGAACTCATTTAGTGCGTCAGAATCGTTTCTAAGGCTCTCTACTTCATTTTCCCAGTAATCTAGTACTCCTCCATCTATAACGTCTCCATAGTGGTCTAAAATGGCTTTATTTGGTTTTCTAAAAACTGGTTGTCCGTACTGATCTAGAAACCCTTCGAAGTTCCATTCCATGGGAATAAATAAAGAATACATTCCACTCTTAGTCTGTCCGTTTGCGTTTCTTTGCGTCACATCAGAGTCTCTGTAAAGTCTTTTGAAGTTTCCTCCTCCTTTGTCTTGAGAGTTTGAGGTAGACCCCATTAGGCACTTGCCTATGATTCTTCTACCTAATCTAAGTGTAGTTTTAGTGACACGCCAGTTGTTAAGGATATTATCTGGACGTTCCCACTTTCCAGATTCATCGTGTACGAGCAACCGTAGCTTTTCACCATCGTAGGAGTTATCCCCAGTGTTCTTCCAGTCAATCGTTGTGTCGAGTCCTGTAAGATCGTCATCCTTTTCTGTGTCTGCAATAGACCTTCTTGTAAGCTTTGATGCTGGCACTCTGTATGCGAGCTCTGTCTTTGGTCTATCCATACCGTCTTGGATTGGCTTAAAGAAGAAGGGATAGTTTGTTGAAATAGGCACGACTTTGTCTGTGAACATTTTTTTTGCGTCCGCACCACTCTTGGATAAAATACCGAACCTAGCATCGGAGGTGACTGTAGCTTGGTTAACTGTCTCTGCTGATGACATGAAGCTGAATCCTGAACGCCTGTTCTTAAGGTAGCACATTCCATAGCACCTGTTGTCTGCTTTGCAAGCTTCCCAAAAAATGAAGAATATTCTATTTGACTCCCTGTACTCTGGGTGCCCAACATCGATCTTTGTCCATTGGAGGTACATGTAGTGAGCCCCAGTAATATAAGTAGGAACACCATTATTTTTAAACCAAAAACCACTCTCCCTTCTATCGAACTCATCTTCAATGTAATCGACCCATGACTCTTTGAATGCACTCTGGTACTCATTCCACTGGAAAATGGTCTTAATCCTTGATAGTTCTTTTGGGTATTCAAATGGCTCCCAGTGTTGTTCCGTATCCTTCTCACTTCTAGAATAAATCTTTTTCGGCTGCAAAGGTAATGCTATTTTTAAGTTCTGTATCTCAACAACTTCACCAATCTGTCCAGACTTAGAGATAACAATAACATCATGATCCTTATTATAACCATAGTCCCAAGCTTTCTTTTTATTTAGCTTCTCTCTAGTCTTATCGTTGATGTGAGAGACAACCTTACATAAATTAAGATTTTCGTCCTCTGGACTCTGCAAAGCTTTGGAATCCTTTATCTTTTCCTTTGCCGTCTTTAGTCTGATCTTCGCCATTTAATTTATCTCTTTCGTTTTCTATTCTCTGTAGAATAGCAAATGCATCCTCTATAGCTAGTCTTTTTGTTGCTGCCGCATTCTTTAATCTATCAGCTGCTAAGTCATCATCCTTATGCCCTGTGATTATTTTTTCTTCGGCAACCTTTATAAGTTCATCTACAGCTCTTTCTCCTGCCGATATAACCCTTAATATTGTATCCTTAGTATCACTCATCGGTGTATGTATAAGTGAAACAATAATTCTCCCATGTTATGGTGCTTACCCAATACTCTTCCATTTAATTAAATTTAATGCAAATGTCATTATGATTCATCCTATAAACCTTTTGATCGTCTATTGTAAACTCATACTCTGAGTTTTTAGTGAACCCTATCTTTTCCCCTTGCTTGAATACAGAGCTATGTTTTACAAGTCCCACATGCTCCTCTTCTTTCTTGTCCGATCTGTAAATCTCACTATCTTGAGTATGATCGATAGGAGAAATGAAACAATAATCTTTTGTAGTTTTCCACCCCTTGTCATCCTTGTACATATATATTCTTTGAGGATTGACTAAGTATTCGCCATCCCTAAAGAACTCGTTGCTTTTTCTTTTCTTGCCTTTGGCATCTAGATATGTTCTAAACACATTGTGATGAACAACTACTATACTACCAACTGGTATCTCTCCGCCCTTTGGTGTCGCACACACAATTCCCATTCTGTTCACATAACTGGCATCCTCTATTGACGTGTTTATCGTGAACTCTTGGTTTGCTATTGTTTTTGTGTTGTTGTATTCCTTTCCTAGTGGCTTTACCAGATAACCCCATCTTGGTATCATATTAAATTTATATTGTATTCAACTACTACTGGAATGTCTTTAAACTCTTTCCATTTAACAGACTCTTCATTTTTCTTGACCCAAACACTGAATCCTTCCTGCTCTTGAGCTATATCACTTATTGTGTATGATCCTCCTAGAACCTCTTGATTAACTATGTAGTGCATGGCATTCTTATAGTCAGCGCCAACTGAAATCTTTCTAATGTAATTCATTATATTTTATCTTCCTCACTAAAGGTAGTGATTTTAATTATTTTTCCCATATCATAGTGTATGGTTTGATGTATAAATCCATCTGGTTTGTAGACAACAAACATACCGTGATTAATTAACTTGTCACCCACAACAACTACGTTTCCTTCAACTATAGGTTTTTCGTTAGAGTAAAGAATCATCTTAAGCTCTTTTGTTGGAGACTTAACTATATGTTGTTCATTTTGCTGAGACAACCCTATGTTGAAAAAAAGGATTGATAGGGCTAAGGTTAAATTTGATGTAATTTTATTCATTTTATTTAATTATTGTTTATCCAATCGTCACATCACTACGGTATAATCTTTCATTTCTTGCGTGGAACAAATAACCATTAGCCGAATCATAACCGCTTGATGCGCTAAAATAATTATTGCCAGTCACTGTTATTGAAGGTTCAAGTGACCCAAGTTGTATATCATAAGGGGTTAATGTTGCATTTGAACCCGAAAAACTAACACGAAACAATTGATTTTCTGCATAAAAAAGATAATTTGGTTCGCCACCACTATTGAAACTTGATTGAGTAGCACCGCTTAAATCTTTAACATATACTGTATTATTTGAGTGTCGTCCGTGAAAAAAATAATTTCTGTCCGTATCGTATGCAAGCCCTGCAAAATAAAAATTACTTACAATAGAAAACTTACTTTGGAAAACGCCTGAATTATTATATTTTCTTAATTCAGCATTTGAATTAATATTATCTTTTTCATCGCCAACATAGATATTTCCATTATTGTCAACAAAAATTCCATCAGGTGCGCCACCAAGATAAGGAACTCCACCCCCTGCCTCAGAATGAATTATATAACTTGAAATTAACCCACCACTTGTATTTCTTTTTCTTATATATGTAGATAATAAATTGCTAGTGTCGTATTGTGATTCAACAGAATAAACCGTTCCATTATAAAATGCCATCCCTCTGCAGTATCCATTATATGTACCAGGCTTAGGTACGGTTGCAATCTGAGTCGAATTTGAAACACTTAATACCCTGTCCCCGATTGCTTCACCATCCGCTTGGCTTATAAGTCTTTTGTTAAAACCCATTTTTTAAAAATTATAATCAATTACACTTGCCTTTGTTGTTTTGGCATTTATTGCGGTTTCGTGTGTCGCACATTCACTTCTTAAAGTTGCCCTTGCATCAATAACGTCTTGCGGTGCTGCAATACCTTCTTGTACGCGAATTATGTGCCAATCAGTTTCTGCAAGTTTTGTATTGTAAAAATATTTTAATTCAGCAATTTTTTGTTCTTTTAATTCCGCAACCGTTTCTGAATATGTTATTGATTCAACTGGGTGTGTGAATACTTCGTTGTCAGCATCAAAATAAATTTCACCATATTCTTCCGATAATTTTTTATCAGGATATACAATATCGTAAAATCCAAGACCTTTCAATTCTTCGTCCGACATATAATTTACCCCAAGGATATTACCCCAAGTTTTTGGAACTGAAGAATATGTTTTTATTGTACCGTTTAAGTTTATTCCTTTCATTTTATATTATTTTTAAGATGGGTCGGTGTCGCTTGTATATGTTGCAACCGAATAAATCAATATTGCATCTGAATCGTTATCATCAACACACACCACTTGAATATGGTTTGAAGATGCACCGTCATAAACACCACTTCCCGCTTGGTTGATTGCTGAAGTTGTAAAGTCATCTGATATTGTAATGGTTTGCGATCCCGTTACAAGGATATCAATCACTTGTCCCTTCTTTATGCTTTCAATGTTTAATGTCGTTGCACCCGTAAGTGCAGATGTTAATTTAAAAATACCATAAGAAGATGAGTCTAAGTTGATTGTTCCACTTGTTGCAGTAATATCTTGTTTAGCGGTGAAACGTGCTTCAAGTTTATCGTGTGTTACGGCATCATTAGCAATTTTATTAGTTGTTACGTTTAAGTCTGCTATATGAGCAGTATCAATACTTCCATCTACATAGTTATCTGAATCAACAGAGTTGTCTGCTAATACTGCTGATGTTACTTTAGTTATAGGCATGATGTTTTATTTAAAGTTTTATAATCGTCAAAATATATCATATTCGTTTTGTTAAAATATTCATTTCTTAAAAATCTCCCTAAGTGACGGGAACTATAATCCGTGTCTATAGAAGCTTCTTTTGTGTTTTTATATATTTTCATGGTTTTTATATCAATTACTTTTTTAGATTTTGATACGCTTATTTTTTCTTTTATTTCATCTGTTTTTTTTATTCCATACATATAGGACTTTTTTCCTTCCAATTTTTTACTTATTTTTTTTCTATGCTCTTTGGATAATTTTTCAACACCTCCAATATGCATGCTATCACCGCCTTTAGAAAAATTGCATAAATAACCTGTCCCATTATGTTTTCTACCATATAAAGCTATAAATTCTGCTTCTTTTTTCTTTGCAAACTCTATATCAACATCTTCAAATAATATATCTACTTCATAATCTGTTTTTTTCACAATTGCATTCCAATAATTGCTTCTACCATTTTTACTAAACGGTCTTTTATTGTTTTTGCTGATACCTATATAAAATGGCATATTTTTATCTAATCTTATATGTCTATAAACACATGCCATAATTATTTATTTATTCTGTTATTGATAATGCTAATGCTATTGCGTTAAATCCGTATAACTTCAAGTCGTTCATTTTAAAAATTTGGGGTGAATTTTTCTACATAAGTAAACGCATTAATCCAAGCGAAGCCAAGCGTTGAATCATAATCAGATGTATCTCTAAACTTATAAGTTGATGGCATATTCCAAGACGAAACGTTAGTTGCACCAGCAATGTCACGAACATAAACTTGTGTACCGCTTGTTGCCCTGTGTAGAGTACCACTTGCGTGCATAAGTCCTTTGTCAGATAAAGTACCAATCGAAAAAGTCCCTTGCCCAACACCAGACGTGTTATAAGTGTAAATTGTGTTAGTGCTTTCCCTTGTAAGATAAAAAATGTCATTATCATCGCCAGCAAGTAAATTTGCATAATATCCAGTTACACCAAACTCGTAATTTTGATAAACACCACCTGAATTGTATTTTTTCAATGTTGATGGATTTGTACGCGCTATCGTCCAAAATGAACCATCACTCGTAATTGCTAAACCAGTTCCATAACCATTATTACTAAGAGAAGGACTTGATGAAATGTATGCACCAGTTGTTGCGTTTCTTTTTACAAAATAATAAGAATTATTTGTTGTATCACGTTCAATAGTATATAAATAACCGTCAGTTGGGTGAAAACAAACCCCGTAAATAAAATTATAATATGGATTGAACGTCGTTGAAGTTGAACTAAAAGACGAAATCAAAGAAACTGGCGGTGTGCCAACTTGGGCTATTCCACCTACACTAAAGAATTTTTTATTATTCATTTAATTGATTTTTAAAATTCATACGATTGCACATTTGCCTTTGTTGTAAGTGCGTTGATTGCTGCTTCGTGTGTGTCGCATTCCGTTCTTAATGTTGAACGCGCATCAAGGATTTCTTGTGGTGCTGCGACTCCTTCTTGAGTGCGAATTATATACCAATCAGTTTCAACAAGTTTGTCGCGATAAGTTTGTTTTAAACTTGCAATTTTTGCTTCTTTTAATTCAGCTAATGTTTCTGACCAAGTTAAATTTTCAATTGGATAAGTGTAAACATTATTTTCTGAATCGAATTCAATGTCGCCAAGTGTTTGGGTGCTTGAATTATATTCGGGAATTACGACATCATAAAACCCATAAAATTGCAAGTCTGAATCTGACAATAAATCAAACCCACCTATTACCGTTCCCCAAGTTTTAGGAATTCTTGAATATGTTTTAATTGAACCGTTTATTTGTACTGCTTTCATCTTTTAGTTTTTAAGGTGTTGTGTCGGCTGCGTAAGCTGCGATTGCATAAGTCAAAATTGCGTCTGAATCATTGTCGTCAACACAAAGGACTTGAATAATATTTGTTGCTGCGGTGTCAAGTTCAGTTGCACCCACTCGATTGATTGCTGAAGTTGTAAAATCGTCAGACAACGTAATCACCGCGCTTGATAAAGTACCGCTTAAAAGAACATCAATTGCTTGACCCTTCTTCATATTTTGAATATTCAAGGTAACCGTTGTAAGTGTACCGCTTAATTCAAATATTGAATAAGAAGAAGCATCTAAGTTGATTGTTCCACTTGTTGTGGCGATGTCTTGTTTTGACGTAAATTTTGTTTTGTCTGCATATAATTCTGTAAAATTATCATTTGTTTTATCAAATGCAGATCTTACTGTTTCTCCCGTGCCGTCATTTGCGGTTGTTCCAATGTTAATTGATTGTTGTGCCATTTTAATATGTTGTTTCGCTTATTTTATTTGATGAATCTGCAGTTATTAATGTTACGTCTGCTGTAAATGGATAGTCTGGTCCTACATTATACCATCCGATACCATTCCATAATTCTAATTTTTTTGTATCTGTATTATACCTTGTTAAGCCTTCTGTGGGCGATGATGGCCTTTGTGCAGTTGTACCTGTTGCAATACCAATTTCAGCCGCACTAATTGGCCCTATTGTAATAACCTCAATGCTATAACCGCTTAGAGGCACCGTAGTAAATGTTAATGTTGTTCCACTTATAGAATATGTATCCTTCTCTTGATACACACCCTGTATAAATACAAAAGAGTTTTCGATTGTAACTCCTTGTGTTAAAGTGAAATCTGTTTGCGCCCCTGTCCCAGTAAACTGGTTACTATTTAGTGTTGAATAAGTAGCAGGCGTAAAATGTACGACCTCTATCGCACTACCACTTGGAGGTGCGGTGGAAAAAGTGATAGTTGTTCCAGAAGTCGTATAATTGTCTTTAGACTGATAAACTCCGTCTATGTATACTTGTGTAACGTTTTCATC
>Ga0228662_1000441_pt1 | contig 20676 bp, 21 predicted proteins | sample 76DmetaG_FD_183173 | JGI IMG/M metagenome (GOLD analysis project Ga0228662, IMG submission 183173) | Seawater microbial communities from Monterey Bay, California, United States - 76D | ecosystem: Environmental > Aquatic > Marine > Coastal | place: USA: California | collected 2016-11-10
CAAGTACAGCCACACTTTCTTCTGGAATCGTAACAGAGTTGACCAATAACTACTATGCTGTCACTACAACAGCTACTGAAACTTTTGGTAGAGCACTAGGTACTGAAGCAAGAACTGATGTTATAAATGCAGAAGATGGTTCATCTTCTATTGCTAGTACAGCTACAAGATTTACAAGAGTTCACTGGCTATAATAAGTAGTTAGTAACTTTCTAAATCAAATTATAAACCCTCCATTTTAATGGAGGGTTTTTTTATTACATTTAAAAATGCAAATCAATTTTAAAAATATTATTGGAATACTACTAATAGTACTAATTTATGTGTCCTATTTGATTCCACCCATAAATGCTGCAGATAGAATAGGGAATCAGTGGCTTTATCTTAGTATTGCTGTGATTATTTCAACAGTTTGTTTATTCGTTTATTCTACGTTTGATAAAGTTTTAACTTTAAAAAAAGACTTTATTTTAAAATCCTTCCTTGGTTTTATAATTTTCACATTTCTTTCCATTTTTATTGCAGAAAATAAAGTTGAAGGATTAAATGTATTCATACAGTATCTTACATTATTTTTAATTTATATTATTCTTAAGTTAATTTCTTATGAAAACCCTAAATACACTAAAATTGTAATTCTTAGTTTTTTGTTCTTTTTTATAGTTGATTTAATTGCTGTAATAAGCCCTATGATCAGCGATATTCAAAATCAAAATTTGAGGCCCAGATCGATAAATTATATCGGTTTATTATCGAATGTTAATATCACTTCTTTCGTATTATTATATAAGTTACCATTTATAATATTTGCTATAGATAGAGTTAATTCTAATTTTTCCAAAGGGGTTTTTTATTTTCTTTTTTTAATTACTTTAAATGCCCTATTTATTTTAGGATCTAGAGCATCTTTAATTACTGTTTCTTTTCTTTTCTCAGGAATCCTTTTTCTTGCTTATACCATCAAAGAAAAAAGGAAAAGTTTTCTGAAAATCTTTTCACTTTCATTAGCAATGTTACTAATCTCAATATTAATTAATATGAGATTAATTAATAATGAATATAACGTAATAGATAGAGCATCAACAATTTCAGTTTCTACAAAGGACGGGTCGGTAAATGAAAGATTAAATTTTTATAAACATTCCCTTAATATGTTTATAGACTCTCCAATTTTAGGAATAGGCACCGGCAATTGGAAAATAGAATCTATAAATTATCACAAGGAGAATATCCAACAATATATTGTACCTTTCTTTGCACATAATGATTTTTTGCAAGTTTTATCAGAGTCAGGAATATTTTCTTTTTTATTTTATATAATGCTATTCATAATTCCTATTATTTCATTCTTCAAAAACAGAACAATATTTAATGGTGTTTTATTAATATTTATTGGAATCTTCTTTATTGATAGTATTTTAAATTTTCCCCTGGGTAGGGTTGCGAACGTTCTTCATTTTATTTTTGTTTTAACACTTTTTGATACAAGTAAGAATGAATAAAATAAAAATCTATTTTGTAGTTACATTACTCTTTTTTTCATTTATAACTCTTTTTTTTAATTATAAGTATTACCAATCCATTAACCTTCAAAGGGAACTATTAGTTGACTGGAATATGCAAGAGATGACAATTCCAATTAATAGACTTGAAAAACAAGATTTTTTATATCCTTCATTATCTATAACAGCAATGCCAATGAAATTTTTAATTGGAAGGTATTTTTTATACAAGGAGGAAACTCAACAAAAAGGGATATCTATGATTAAAAGCTCAATAAAAGACAATCCCTACTTGGGTGTCCAAGAGCTAGAGTTAGCAAACTTTTACAATCAAAGGGCAAATTTGGACAGCACTTATTACTACACTAGAATAGCCTATGATAAATTACCCAGTAATCTTCATGCATTTAATCTAATCTCAACACTTTCTGAATTAAAAAACGAAAGTGAGTTAGATCAAGTATTTAATGAGCTAAAAGATAAAAATGAGCAAACAATATGGTCAAATTATATTTATGCAAAAATTAAAATAAACCCAAATAAATCAAAAGATTCTATTTTAGAATTGCTTAATTCTGGCAAATCAGTTTTTAAAAAAAATGAGGCATCTTATGAATATTTAAAATCATATATTCAAGTAGGTAATACCAACCTTACCGAATATGTAGATATATTAGAAAGTGCAGAAAAGTATTTTCAGAACAAACAATACGATAAAAGTGCAGAGATGTATCTTAAAGCTAGCATAATGGACCCTAACGAAAGAACAAATCTTGAAAATCTAGGATTGTGTTATTTTAATTTAAATAAATTTGATAAAGCAATTAATTACTTTGAGAGCTACTTAAAGCAATACAGAAGAAGCCCTAAAATTTTATTATACTTAGGCGTTTCCAAGATTGAAAATGGAGATCAATCGGGATGTGATTTAATAAATGAATCTATTCAAATGGGATTTTCTGGTGCAAAAGAAATTTCAAATGTTTATTGCAAATAAAATAATCGTTAATTCAAATACTAAAATCATAAAATTTACTAAAAGTGAGGATTTAGATAGCTGCAACAGTTTATGATGTATATGTCTTTTGTCAGCAACAAAAGGAGAGTCACCCTCTTTAATTCTTAAAACAAAAACACGTAATAAATCAAAAAGAGGATAAATTAAAGCAAAAACTACAAAAAGTGTTTTGTTTATGATAAGTTCAGGTTTGAAATTATAGCTATTGCCCAAAGCATAAAGAACATATACCATTGATAAAGTACCTAATAACATGGAGCCCCCATCACCTAAAAATACTTTTCTTTTCTTTTTATAATTAAAATAATACAAGGGGACAATAGAAGTTACTACAAGGAGCCCTAAAGGTGCCAAAGCTGACAAGCCATTACTAAAAAACTCGAATACCACAATAATTTTGATTACCTCTGTTATAGCAAGTCCATCTATACCGTCTATAAAATTAATCGCATTTACAACCACTAAAAAAACAAAAACAGTGGAAGCTTGCGCTAGTAACCATGGGACTTCATATAAACCGAATAGACCATGATAATTTGAAATAATATATCCTTGATCAATAAGGATTTTAGCCACAATGAATTGCAGAAGAAACTTGAGCTTAAAATTAGCATTATACAAATCATCATAGACCCCGATTATAAACATTATTCCAAGAGGAATAAAAAGGGAATAATCAAAAAGCTCAATTCCCTGGAAATAATAATAAAGTGATATAATCAGCACTGTTAAAAAGATTCCGATACCTCCTGTTCTAGTTGCTAGGGTCTTATGAGAGCTACGATGATTAAAATCATCAAAGCGTTTGTAATGGATAAATAGTTTTTGTACTGCAAAGTGGATTACGGTTGCAAGAATAAATGTTAATACAAGTAAAGATACTTCCATAGTGTAAAGATAGAACTTCTTGATTTCTGGTCTTCGTTAAAAAGTAGTATTTTAGTTTTCTAAATTTATCCGATGGCTAAAAACCAATCAAAAAAGTTTGATTCATTGCAGTTGATTGCGCCAATTCTAATAATTGGATATTTGTGTTTGGGATTTGTTCCAAACCTTCAGGCGGTAGATAAAATCTTTTTCAATACCGTATTGATAAGGTATAGATCCCCTTTTTTTTAGTAATTTTATCAAGATAATTAGATGAATTATGCCCAAAAATACTTCCCAAACCGTTGATACTTCCAATTTTATACCCAGCTTTCTATTAATTGCTTATTTATGCCTAGGTTTCGTTCCCAATTGGCAAGCGGTTGATAAAATCGCTCCCCAATGGTTGTTGATGAGTATTTTAAATACGCTTTCAGTTCTTTTTATTCTTTTAAACAGAAACTCATATGCTCAAAGAATCACGCAGACCTTAAGCACCTATTTGTCTTACACCTACATTGGATTTATCGTTTGGGCGGCATGTTCTTACTTTTATGCCATCAATCCCATTGAAGTTCTAGTAAACATCTCCCGTCAAGTCAACGTCTTGATGATGTACCTAGTCATGGGATTTTTTGTTTATCATTTAAAATCCAAGAGAACATTCCTTTCCTTTATCATTATGGCAATTCTGAGTGTTGAAATCTATGCCGTTCTCAATGAGGCATTACAAATGGTCAATACCGCGGGTTCAATTTCACCAGGTGCATTAAAAGGAGTGACAGCAAACCGAAATATCACAGCCTTTTCAATTGCGATAAAAATACCATTTGTCCTTTTTTTGATTTATAAAAATCAAAAGACACTCTACAAATGGATATTAAGCGGTATCATTTTATTGTCTATTTTATGTTTGAGTATGATTCAAAGTCGGGCCTCCTTTTTGGCGCTTGGATTGATTTTAGTGGCATTTTTGGGCTTGTGTGTTGTTTTATTTCTTTACGAAAAAAATAAAAAGCAGCTGTATCAATTTGGGTATCTATTGGTCCCTTTTATATTGGCGATTGGGATCAATCAAACTGTACTTTCAGACAAAGGGGCCGACGCCTTGGCCAGAGCCTCAACCATCTCAGCAGGGACTAACGATGGATCTGTTAATCAGCGATTGCGGTACTATGAAGATGTGTTAATACACATGAGTTCGCATCCCGTCTTTGGGGTAGGATTGGGGAATTGGAAATTAAAGTCTATCGATTATGATTCCAAAGATATCTCAGGCTATGTTGTACCTTATCACGCACACAGTGACTTTATTCAGTTGGGCGCAGAATTGGGAATTGTTGGTTTCCTATTATATTTGAGCGTCTTTTTTTGGGCTATATTTTTTGTATATCGTTTCATTCGCTATTCAGACCGTTCGGCAGAAGAAAAAGTCTTTGTATTTCTTCTCTTAACCGCTTTGGGTGTCTATAGTATTGATGCCAATTTGAATTTTCCTATTGCCCGCCCACAAGTTTTAGTCGTTTGGGCGCTGATTATGGCATTGATCAATTTTTATTATACTTCGGAGCAGCTCTCTAAAAAACCTATAGCCTCAAAGCCCCTTTTGAACTATTCTTTTTTAGGGATTGCTTTATTGGCTTTATTGCCCTCAATTTATGTTTCCAATAAAGTTTATGAATCCTTAAAAGGGCAAATGTTTTTATTACAGGACTTTAATTCCAATCAATTTAATGTTTCGATGAACAGGATTGATAATTTAGTACCTGAAATTCCCAATATTACGGTGACCACCATTCCCATAAATTCTGTCAAGGCAAGATATTATGTTAATGCCAAAAAATATGATAAAGCCCTAGCCCTCTTAGATGAGGGAACTCAGGCAAATCCGTATTTGTTTTATAGCGAGGTCTTGAAAAGTCAAATCTATACCGCAAAAGGGCAATTAGATAGCGCGGCGGTCTATGCCAAGAAAGCTTTTTTTGGATTGCCTAACAACGCCTTACATGCTTCTAATTATATCAACATCATCAACCAAACCCGAGATCGAGAAGCTTTGGACGAAGCGTTTGAATTGTTAACACTTAAAAACGACTTAAATAATTGGAAAAATTATTTGATCGTTGCCGCCCAATTATATCCTCCAAAAGATGAAAGTTTAATCTCCAGAGCAAAGCAGGCTGCTTTACTTTTTCCTAGTGATAGCAATATACAAGGATTGTATAGAACCATAACCGTTGGACAAGGTGCTGTAAATAAAGCAACTGCCTTTTCTAATGCTGCTTTGGCCTTATTCAATCAAGCGGATTATGCAAATGCAGCCATCAATTTTGAAAAAGCAATAGCTCAAAATCCGCTTGAATATTCCTACTATGAAAACGCGGCTACAGCCAATTACTTGATTGGAGATTTAGATAAAGCCCTAGAGCAAATTGATTTGGTTATTAAGGATATGAATCCTCTAAATGGGAAATGCGAATACATTAAAGCCCTTATTTTCATCAAATTAGGAGACCCCATTGGAGCCTGTCCCCTTTTGCAAACCTCTATTGACAGCGGGCATACCCAAGCCCAAGCTACTTTTAACCAATATTGTAATCCATAAACGACTCATTGAACAAAAATTTATTTAACAATGCGTTTGATTTTTACTTTTTATTAAGTACTTTTGGTACTTGATAATAATTAAATTATTTAAATGTTAGGTGTTACACAATTGAAATTAACCCAGTTCCTTGAAGATCATCAGAATTTTGAGTCTAACTGGGTTATTCGATTTATAGTAACTTTTAATAAAAAATTAAAACCCCTTTTGACAACATGAAATGGTTTGTCCTATATACAAAGCCTAATTATGAACTCAAAGTAGCTGAGGGGATCAATTCTTTGGGGATCCATGCGTATTGCCCAACCTATACACAAATAAAACACTATACCGATCGTAAAAAAAAGGTTCAAAAGCCATTATTGCCATCCTATGTAATGGTTCAACTTGCCGAGCAAGACCGGCCTAAGGTTTTTACAATTCCTGGGGTTGTACGTTACTTATTTTGGCTGGGGAAACCTGCAGAGGTTCGTGAAGAAGAAATTGTGTTATTAAAGAAAAACTTAAGCGGTATTTTTGATGAGGTTCGTATTTCTAAGTTGTCCATTGGAAAAGAATATACCATTCCCTCAGGTCCTTTAAAAGGCCAAACAGGTACCGTTGTTGATATTTTAAAAAATAAATTAAGATTGGAGTTACCCAGTTTGGGACTCTTTGTGACGCTTTCAAAAGCAAGCACTTAATTTACTTTACTTATTGAATACTTCTAGTTTGTCATTATGGGACAGACTAGGCGGAGCCATGAAGAAAACCATTCTAAATACCGAATTTCAAAACATGTTGTTTCAGATTCTAAATCTATGTTAGGAGAACTTATTACTTCCAAAACGCGTTTGCGCTTGTTGATTAAGTTTTTTATTACTCAAGCAAATCGAGGGTATCTCAATGGCTTGGCCACTGAAATGGGGGAATCTACGAACTCGATTAGAAAAGAATTAAATCACTTGCAGGGTGCGGGTTATTTGGATAAAGTGAAAGTGGACAACAAAGTAGAATACAAAGCGAACACCCAACATCCGCTGTTTGAGGTACTTCAGAAAGTGGTCTTAAAACATTTGGGACTGGAAGATGTAGTAGAGACTGTACTGGAGCGAATGGGGGCAGTCCAAGAAATTATATTAGTAGGCGATTATGTGCATGGCAACGATTCAGGAAAAATTGAAATCTTCTTAATTGGTGAGCAATTGAACATGGATTATATCGCGCAACTGGAAGAAAAGATTGAAAAATTAATCAAGCGTAAAATTAGTTTTTATTTGGCGACTAAATTTTTAAGTAACCAACCACATATTATATTGTTTAACGAAAAAGAAAACCGATGATATCCATAGAAAGTGAAGAACGCCCTTGGGGACGTTTTTTTGTATTACACGACGAAACCACGTATAAGTTAAAGCGAATTGAAGTAGATCCAGGGGGGAGACTTTCCTATCAATACCACCATAAGCGTTCCGAGGCTTGGACCATAGTGGAGGGTATTGGAACCATTACTTTGGATGGCGAAGCAAAGGAATATAAAGCAGGTGAAACTATTTTGATACCTCAGGGAGTAAAGCATCGTATTGAAAATAAAGGAACTGAGAAAGTTGTTTTTATTGAGGTGCAAACAGGTACTTATTTTGGGGAGGACGATATTGTTCGCATTGAAGATGATTACAATCGGGCGTAAATGAAACCTAAAGCCATCCTTGTTTCAGGCTATTTTAACCCCTTACATAAAGGCCACCTTGAGCTTTTTGAAAAAGCGAAGGCTTATGGTGATGCCCTTTGGGTCATTGTTAATAGTGATCTTCAAAGAGAATTAAAGGGAAGTAAAGAGTTCATGGACGAGAATGAGCGCCTAATTATTGTTAGTGCCCTAGGGATGGTAGACAAAGCCCTTATTTCTATTGACAAGGATAAAACCCAGCGGGCAACACTTGGGGATTTAGCAGATCAATATTCTGGTGAGTATGAGCTCTACTTCGCTAATGGAGGTGATCAGAATAACGATTCGATTCCGGAGGTTCCAGTGTGTAAAGAAAAAGGAATTGGTCTTTTAGAAGGACTAGGAGATAAGATTCAGTCCTCTTCTTGGCTATTAAAAAAATAATATGGAGATAAAAAATATTTGTTGCATTGGAGCGGGGTATGTAGGCGGACCCACCATGGCAGTAATTGCATTAAAATGCCCACATATAAACGTAACAGTGGTTGATGCCAATTCTGAAAGAATAAAAGAATGGAATGGTCCTTTAGACTCATTACCTATTTATGAGCCGGGTTTAGCTGAAGTTATAGACATTGCACGTGGGAGAAACCTGTTCTTCTCTGATGATATCCCAGGAAATATCGAAAAAGCTGAAATGATATTTATGGCAGTGAATACCCCTACTAAAACAGAAGGAGAAGGTGCGGGCATGGCTGCTGATTTACGTTATATTGAGGCATGTGCTCGAGATATAGCCAAGTATTCCAAATCAGATAAAATAGTTGTTGAAAAATCAACTGTACCTATTAAAACTGCTGAAAAAATAAAAGAAATATTAGATCAAAATCACAAAGGAATTTCCTTTGAAATTTTATCAAATCCGGAGTTTTTAGCAGAAGGAACAGCAATAGATGATATGTTTAACCCTAATAGAGTATTAATTGGAGGAAATGAAACAGGGTTAGGGAAAAAAGCAGTTAATGCATTAGTTGAAATTTACCGCAATTGGATACCTAATGAAAAAATACTAACTACAAACGTTTGGTCTTCAGAGCTTTCAAAATTAGCTTCTAATGCAATGTTAGCTCAAAGAATCTCATCAATTAATAGCCTTTCCGCACTATGCGAAAAAACAGGGGCTAACATAGATGAACTATCTAAAGCAATTGGTATGGATAATAGAATTGGACCTAACTTCCTTAAGGCTTCAGTTGGATTTGGAGGGAGCTGTTTTCAAAAAGATATACTAAATCTAGTTTACTTATGTAAGTATTATGGGTTAAATGAAGTAGCTGAATATTGGCACCAAGTTGTCAAAATAAACAACTACCAAAAAGAACGATTTGCTGAAAAAGTGATTGATCACTTAGGTGGAAATTTATCTGAAAAAAAAATACTTATTCTTGGATGGGCATTCAAAGCGAATACAAATGATTCCCGCGAGTCAGCATCTATTAAAGTCAGCGAAGTTTTATATGAAAATGGAGCAAATCTTGAACTTTATGACCCTATGGTTAGTGATAAAACAATATTTAACGATATTAAAGATTATTGGACAAAAAATAATATTGAGTTTGACCAAAGATTTAAAATACTATCCGATTTAGACATAGTTAAATATGACGCAGTTTTAGTCCTAACAGAATGGGATGAGTTTAAAAGCTTGAATTGGGATAAAATAGCATCACAGATTCCAGTTTTTGATGGAAGATTAATTATTGAAGAAAAGCATAAAAATATTTTTAAAATTGGAAAAAGGGGATAAAATACTAGTAATAGGAGGAGCTGGATTTATTGGGAGCCATCTTTGTGAATTACTCTATTTTAAGGGTATGAAAGTCACATCACTTGATAATTATTTTACAGGCTCAACTTCAAATCATATTGATGGTGTTGAGTATATAAATGGGAATTCTGAGGATATTGAAAAACTAATTGATTTTTCTCCAAAAATAATATTTCATTTAGGAGAATATTCAAGAGTAGAACAAAGTTTTGAAGACATTGATAAAGTTTGGAAGTACAATATTGTAAGTATTTTAAATATTCTAAAGTTTGCTAAAAACAACAATTCCAAAATAATATACGCGGGGAGCAGTACAAAATTTGGTGATATTGGAAAAGAATCCAGTCCATATGCATTTTCTAAAGCCACAAACACCGAGTTTGTAATTAATTATTCAAAATGGTTCAATCTAGATTATGCAATAACCTATTTCTATAATGCTTATGGTCCAAGAGAAATTAATCAGGGGCAGTATGCTACAATTATTGCAAAATTTTTAAGTCAAGCTAAAAAAAAACAGCCACTAACAATTGTAAAGCCTGGAACTCAAAAAAGAAATTTTACTCATGTTGAAGATATAGTTAATGGACTCTATTTGGTTGGTTTAAGAGGAAAAGGAGATGGCTATGGTATAGGATCAGACAAAGTTTTTTCTATTCAAGAGGTTGCAAATTTAATTAGTAATAATCAGGTTTTTTTGCCCTCCAGACTAGGAAATCGGAATAGTGCAGAATTAAAAACCTCTAAGACCATTTCTTTAGGTTGGAAACCAAAAAAGAACTTAGAAGCATACATAAAAAAAGAATTAGAAAACAAAAAATTGTAACATGACTACAATTAAAATGCTTTTAAGGTTAATCCCTAAACAGTTCAAATATAAATTAGTAATTCTACTTATTCTTTTATTGTTTTCAATGTTTTTAGAAATATTTGGTTTAGGTCTTTTAGTACCGACAATTACTTTTGTTTTGGACGATAAAAAGAGTGAAGTTTACTTTAATTTTTTTAAAAAATATATAGGTTCATTTGAAAACCAACAAATATTATACATAACACTTACCCTTTTAATATTCACATTTGCATTCAAATCTATCTTCCTTACAATATTGAATTTTAGACAAAATAGATTTTTTGCAACCATTAAAATCTATTTAACAGATTTACTATTTAGATCTTATGTTCTAGAAAAATATAGTTTTTATTTAAAAAATAATATCTCCTCACTCATTAAAAACATAACTAAAGAAGTTGGAATTGTGCATTCTTTAGGCACAACTTACTTATCAATAATCGTTGAAGGAGCAATGATAGTAGCTTCACTATTAACAATTATATATATAAACCCACTGGGGACATTAACAATAGGAGTTTTTTTATTTTGCTCAAGTTTTATCTTTTTCAAACTTTACAAAAATAGAATTCATTTATATGGTGAAAAAAGAAAGCAATTTGATAATGATTTGTCTCTTTTATATTATGAAAGCTTTTCAAACATAAAAGAAATAAAAGTCTTTAATAAAGAATCTAATATTAATGAGGAGCATGAAAATATAATAAAAGAGCAGGCATATTTGAGTGCATATGTTGATTTTATTGTACAATCACCAAGATATTTTTTGGAATTTATTTCTGTTTTAGCACTATTTATTTTTATTGTTATAAGCTTGCTTACAGGTGAAGAGATTAATAATCTTGTTATTAGCATTGGGGTATTTGTTACTGCCATATTTAAGATGTTACCCTCTGTAAACAAACTTTTGAGCGTTTCTCAAACAATAAATTATAATAAACCTGCATTAGATTTAATTTATAAAGAGCTGAAATCAAATAGAAATAATGCTTTCTCAGAAAAGACTCTTTTATCTAAATTCCAATATTCTTTAGAGTTAAAGAACGTATCCTTTAGATACAGTGAGAGGAGTAAAAACATTTTAAATGGAGTGAATTACAAGATCAAAAAAGGGGATATTATAGGAATTGTTGGTCAAAGTGGTTCAGGTAAAACCACTTTGATTGATCTTTTATTAGGACTACATATACCCACAGATGGGGAGCTCATAATTGACGGTAAACAATTCTTTCCCGAAAAACAAAAAATAAGTTTCATATCATATGTTCCACAAGAAATAAATTTAATGGATAAATCAATCAAAGAAAACATAATCTTTTTTGATAAAAATTTTAACCAGTTAAATTTTGAAAATGCGATACAGAAGTCTGAATTAAATGATGTAATTCAAAATTTACCTTATAAAGAAAACACTATAATTGGCGATAAAGGTAATAATCTATCAGGAGGACAAAGACAAAGAATTGGAATTGCTAGAGCATTATATAAAAATCCTCAAATTCTAATTTTTGATGAAGGCACCTCTTCGTTAGATTCAACAACTGAACAAAAAGTTATGGAGTCGCTTTATAAGTTAAAGGGTGAATTGACAATAATTATAATTTCTCATAGAACGGAAACATTAAAATCTTGTGATAAGATTATTGAAATAGATAATGGAAAACTAATTCCATTAAAAGAATAGTAATTTGAAGCAAAAATCATTAGTGAAAAATGTATTATTCATTAAAAGAAAATGATTAATAAATTACGAAGAAGACTTTTTAAGTTATTGAATATAAGACCTTCAAGTGAGCCATTTATTTCTGGCGATACCTTTAGAAAGTATTCTGATCATATTATTGAAAAAGGCAATAAAATTGATTTAAGTAAAATAGAAGAAAATGAGATTGTATTTGTTGAATCTGGTTTATTGGATCAATTTTTCCATAACACGTTACCTAGAATTTCAAAGAAAATAATTCTAATCTCACATAATGGAGATCAAAATATTGATTCTTCATTCTTACCATTTATCAATGAAAAAATCACTATGTGGTATGCTCAAAATAAATGTATACAACATGATAAAATTAAACTTTTACCAATAGGATTAGAAAACGCTAAATTCAATTTAAATGGTAAGGTTCCCAATTTTTTAAGAAATAAAGATAATAAACCCCATCTAAATAAAATTCTATTAGGCTTTAACCTAAGCACTAATTTTAAATCAAGAATGAATTGTTTTGAGAGCCTTAAAAATGGGCCAAACACCGTTTTGATTGAAAAAAGATTATCAAATTCTGATTATTTTGAAATGCTTAAATCTACACGATTTATTGCATCACCTGAAGGCAATGGTTTTGATTGTCATAGAACTTGGGAAGCAATTTATTTAAATTGTATCCCAGTTTTAATAAAAAATAATTTCACAAAAAGCCTAAAAAATTATCCAGCACTAATTTTAAATGACTGGAATGAGTTTAATTTATTTTCAGAGGAAAAAATAGAAATCTTGTATTCTGAGATCAATAATAAGAATAAGAGAATGGCATATTTCGAATTTTGGAAAAATAAAATATTCAAAAAATAAAAAATCCAAAACTTAGCATAATTATACCTTGCTTTAACAGTGAGAAAACAATTGAAGAAGCTGTTTTAAGTGTTATTAATTCAAATCTTGAAATTTCTTATGAAATTATTATTGTAGATGATGGTTCAACTGATAATACGATTAATAAAATTAAAGATTTAAGACTAAAGTACAGACAAATACATTTTTATCAAAATGAAGTTAATCTAGGAGGAGGTGCATCAAGAAATAAAGGGGTGCTGAAATCAAATTCAGATATTTTATTTTTTCTTGATTCTGATGATATCCTAGAAAAGGATCTATTAAAATTGATGTATATAAAGTTAATTGAAAATAACTTAGACGGGGTTTCTATTTATAAGTCAGTAAAATTTATAAATAACAAAAAAAATATTTTAAAAGAGGATATTTTTTCGTTTCAAAAAGAAATTATTCCTTTTGAGTCTCTTTTTGGAAATGGTTGTGGTTTGTATTCTACTTTTATGATAAGAAAAAAAGTTCATTATCAAATAGGAGAATTTCCCACAAACCATGGCTTTGATACTCAGCATTATGCTTTTAGATTTTTGGCAAACAATAAAAAAGCAATGTCATGTGAGGGTGCAATTTATTTTCATAGAATTTCAGAAGACTCAAACAGTTATTACAATAGGGAGCAAATAAATGGGAAAATTAACTTCAATTGGTTTCAAATATTAAGTGAGGTTATTTTTTTGTTTAATGATGATGCCAAGAAATTTTTATTGGATTTTAATATATATGAGTCTAGTGATAATCTTTTTGATTCTTTCAAGAAATTAAATCCATTAACTTATAATTATAAAACGAAAGTAAGAAATGATTTTATTTCATATAATTATAGGAGGCTTAGTAAAAAAGAAAACTTAGAAAATCATGAGAATTTTTGGCTGAGCTTAATTGAAAAAAACCCAGAAAAAAAATTATTTTTCACAATTAAAAGTTTATCAAATCAAAATAAATTTACAATAAATCAATTTATAGATTTAACTGAAAAATATTCACAAATTAATTTAAATGAATTAAAAAAAACGGAATTTACTAGAAATACAATCAAAAATAAAATAATTAGGAAATTAAAAAGACTATAAAACTTTTATCAGAGTTATTAATCCAAAGAAGAGACTTGAGATTAATTTTCAATCTTTTTAAGTTTAAAATCTTAGAGAAAATTTATTCTTTTCAAGAAATTAAAAATGATGAACTTAATGAGATTGATATTGTAATTCCTACAATCACTAAGGATTTTGATAGTTTATTGAAAGTGGTAACATCAACTAGATATATAGCTCAAAGAATTAATAAGATATACATTATTTCAAATAGTAATAATAAAATCATAAACTTCTGTTTAAAAAATAATCTTGTTTTCATTGATGAGAAATCAATTTTTAACTTCGATAAAAATCATATAAAGTACAAGGTAGGTGACATAGATAGGTCTGGTTGGCTTTTCCAACAACTGATAAAATTGAATGGCGACAAAATAACTGAGAAAGAAAACTTTTTAGTTTTAGATTCCGATACAATTTTTATTAGAAGAATAACCTTTTTTAAAGACAATAAAACAATTTTTTATTATGGAAAAGAATGGCACTGGCCATATCATCAAACTAATAAAAAACTAATTAATTATAAAATAGTTAAGTATTATTCATTTGTAAACCATTTGATGATGTTTAATAAAATTAAACTACTTAAATTAAAATCAGAAATAGAGAGAAAAACTAAGCTTAAATGGTATGATGCGATAATACAAGAGGCCAAAAAAACAAAAGAAATCTCTTTTTTTTCAGAATTTGAACTTTACTCTCAATGGTTTTTGAATCATTATAAAAATGAATCTTTAATAAAACCTTTATTTAATTCAAAAGTAACTTTTGATAACATAAATAAAATAGATATTTCCAAAAAACATACTATATCATATCATTCATATCAATGAAAGTCAAAAGAATTATTTCAAAAATTATAAGACACCATTTACTATTTAATTTTTGGGTTTTTGTGAAGAGAATTTCACTTTACGGACTAAATTATGGTGTTGCAAGTGGACTACCTGAATACAGTGGGGAAAATTTTATAATTAAAAGTATATTAAAAAAAATCGACTCACCCATAATTTTTGATGTTGGTTCAAATGTTGGAGATTGGACGTCTAGCGTCTTGAATTTTTTAGATAAAAAAAAATTAATGATATACCTAATAGAGCCTTCTAAAGAAAGCTTTAAACAACTAAATAATAAATTTTCAGAAAATAAAAACATATCTATTCACAAGATTGGTTTTAATGACATACCAAGAACTCTAGAGATTTCTTATGACTATCCAACAGAGGGTTCTTCGGGTGTTTTTAATTCTGGAAAATTTAAAGAAGAAATTTCAACAACAACTTTAGATGATTTTTGTACTCAAAATAAAATAGAAAAAATAGATTTCATTAAAATGGATGTACAAGGCTTAGAGTTTAATATTTTAAAAGGTGCTATTAATTTAATTAATTCAAATAAATTAAGTGTTATTCAATTTGAAATAGATGCCCCCTCTATCGATAATAAGGTTTTTTTTAAAGATTTCTGGAATTTATTAAGTGAAAAATATTTTATTTATCATTCCCTGTACAATGGTTTAAAAAAAATTGAAAAGTACGACCCTGGTTTAGAAATCTTTCTAACTATGAATTACGTAGCAATTCAAAAAAATTATAAGATACTTTGATGAAACCAGAATTAACCATTATAATACCTTTATTTAATTCAGAAAAAACAATTCTCGAATCGATTGAAAGTATTGAAAAAGAAAAAATAAACCTTAACTATGAAGTTATAATTGTTGATGATTGCTCAACAGATAATAGTTTTGAAATAGTAGAAAATAAAATTAAAAACTATGATAATTATAAATTATTAAAAAATAAAAAAAACTTGGGAGGTGGAGCAACTCGCAATAATGCCATTAAAAATTCAAAATCAGACATAATTTATTGTTTAGATAGTGATAATATGATCGGTGAGGGAAGCATAGAAAAAATGTTTAAGCTTCTAAAGAATAAAAATGTTGATGGTGTAACCGTTGAAAAAAGCAAAAGGTTTATTGATAGTTTAAATAATGGTCATGAAGACTACTATTTCAATGATTATGGTGGTAAGACCATTCCTTTTGAATCGATTTTTTCACTTGAGTGGTGTCCGCTAAATATTACATTTATGCATACTAAACGCGCATTTGAGATAACCGGTGGTTATCCTGAAAACCATGGATTTGACACTCAACATTTTGCAGTTAGATTTCTATCAAATAACTTAAAAGCTTTAGTATGTCATTCAGCATTTGATTATCATCGTATACATTCAAATCAAAACAATTATTATCATAGAGAATATTTATCTGGAAAGAGCAATTATAATTGGATTAAAATATTTTCAGAAAATATTCATTTTTTCAATGAAGAAACTTTTAGAAAACTTTTAGAATTTAATTTCTATTTGAATAAAAATTCTGTTCTGAATGAGATTTTTTATCTTAAAAATCTAAGAAAAGAATATAAAAATCACATAGTAGAAAATTCAAGAGAAAGTTATTACCAATCAATAATAGTTAATGATAATTTGTCATCAAAAGATTTATTTTTTCTTTTACACTATGAAAAAGAAAACTTAAAAAAAATTAAATATCTATTAATGCTCTTTGAAAAACATAGCAATTCATTATATCTAAAAAAATCCTTAGATGATATTCTTTTGCAATTTAATGTAGATGTGAACTTAATTAGGGTATCTGATTTTAAGAAAATTTCTTTTCTGGATAGAATATTAAATAAATTAAAATTTGCTTAAATGATAATTGTTTATCCAAAAGGAAGACTAGGGAATCATATTTTCATTTATAATTTTGTGTTTAGCAATTCTTCTCAAGACGAATTGATTTTAACTATTGAATCAGACTTTTTTAAAATCTTTAAAACTGAGAGAAAAAATGTAATTCAAATACCTATATTCATTTTTAGAATTCTTTATAAAGTAATTTATTTTTTTAGAATTTTTTTCACACAAATTTACTGTGAGAAAAACAGAAATGGAATAGAAGTTTTTGAAACTAATGTAATTACCCAAAAAGGTTTATTCGGTAAGATAAAAATTTATGATGGTTTTTTTCAGCAATACAATTCTAGAATATTACCAATTAATAAACTTACTATTAGAAGAATAAAAGAGAAACAAAAATTGTTGTTTAAAAAAAATAAAAATTTGATTTTTATTCATCAAAGGAATGGGGATTACAAAGAATTTACAGTTTATGGCAAAAAAGTTTGGTTGAAGGATAATTATTACAAAAACGCACTCAATCAAATTTTAAATAAAGACGATTTTCATTTTTTAGTTTTCTCAGACGATATGTCTGATTTACATCCAACAATTAAAAAATTAAAAAACAAAACATTAATCACAGGGCAAAATCATTTAGATGACTTTGTGTTTATGTCATTATGTGACGGTGGTATATTAAGCAATAGTACATATTCATATTTTGCTGGTGAATTAATAGAAGATCCATTGTATATTATTGCTCCGAAATACTGGCTAGGTTGGAAATCGAAAAAATGGATTCCGTATGGAATTAAAAACCCAAATTTCACATATATAGATGGCTGATTTTGATATTCCCGTATTGTTTCTAACATATAATAGATTAGAAAAGACAAAAAAAAGTTTTGAAAGAATCAGAGAGGTAAAGCCTGAAAAGCTTTATTTTTTTTCCGATGGTCCGAAAGATTTAAAAGATGCAAATAAAGTAAGGAGTATTAGAAAATATTTAGAGGAGAATATAAATTGGAAATGTGATTTTAACAAAAAATACAATTCCAAAAATTTTGGTTGTAGAAAGGGTGTCTCAACAGCTATAGATTGGTTTTTTGAATCTGTTAAATTTGGTATAATAATAGAGGATGATTGTGTTCCAGACATATCTTTTTTTAATTATAGCAGGCAATTACTTATTAAATATGCTGATGATAATAGAATAATGCATATTTCAGGATCTAATAATGGATTACTTACAATAAATAATGAAGATTATTATTTCTCTAAGTATGCTTTAATTTGGGGTTGGGCAACATGGAAAAGATCATGGGAGAAATATGACTTAGAATTAAACACTTTACCCAAAAACATTTCTAAAGTACTATTTTCAAAAACCTTTGGCTCATTACATCAAAAATTTTATTGGTTAAATGCATTTATATCAATGTATTTTAATAAACATGATACTTGGGATTTAAGCTGGTTTTATACTTGTGCAATAAACGGATATTCAATTATTCCAAATAAAAATATGGTAGAAAATATCGGTTTTGATCAAGAAGCTACACACACAAAATCAATGGATAATTCTATATTACATAATTCAAGTACTTTAAGACTTTCAAATTTCCCTGAACAAGTTATTCACTTGAAAGCAAACGACAAGAAATTATTTAAAACATTTTTCAAACCAAGATCTATATTTTTTGAAGGCACAAAATTTTTATTAAATCTTTTAAAATTGATTAAAAAACAAGTACTATGAGTTTTAAGGTTTTAGTAATTACAATTTCTATTGGTTCAGATTATCAAAAGATATATGAGAAATATTTTATTGAAAACCATAAAAAGTTTTGTGAAGCATTTAGTTTTGATTTTAAAAATATTACAAATTTTATTGATAAAAACACCACAAAAAAAAGCCTAACTTCTGCTCAGAAAATTTTAATATGTAATTGTGAAAATGCAGATAATTATGATTTTTTAATTTTTTTAGACTGTGACATTTTCATTAATATAGAAAACGCTAAAAAACATATTAATGATTTATTTCAGTTCCCTGAAAAAATAATGATTGTAGATGAGTATGATCAACATGGATTTGAAAATAGAATTAACATAAACAAAGCCATGGGTTGGGAATCCTCAGCCTCTGAATACTATGTTAACTTTGGGCATAAAATAAAAACATCAAAAGTTTTAAACTCAGGTTTTTTTGTTCTTAACCCAAAATTTCATAAAAAATTTATGGAGAAGATTTATTCTTTTGTTTCATTGAATGTTAAAATGCATTCAAATTATTTTCATTTTGAACAAAGTACTTTTGGATACAATTTGCAAAATGAGAAAAAATTCTCCTTATTGAATAATAAATGGAACTATTTATTTACAATAGATGAATTATTCAAAAAAAAGAGTTTGTTAAATAAAATTTTCTACAGCAGAAAAAAAAGACTTAAATCTATATTTAAATCTAATATTATGATCCATTTTGCTGGGGGGTCTTACAAATATTTTAAACCTCACTTTTTAAAGAAATTAAATTAAAAATCCTGATTTTAATTAAAAAAGTGTTAATAAAATTAGATAAATATGGTTTAATTGTTCAGATTACCCTCAAAACCAACTGATAATCTTGGTATAATATCTCACAAAGATTATACTCCAAAACATAAAGTTTTATTAAACTGCCTTTACCTCCTATTTTATCATTATTTGAATGATTGTTTAAGGGTTGTACTCCTATTTTTTTTAAAACGCTGGTATCTTTAGGTGTATCATCGATTAAAATCACATCCCCTTTTTTTAATTTTTTATAAATACTTTGAAATTCTTTTAACCCGTGAATTGAAGAATCCAAAGGATTATCCAAATCAACATCCCACGAGTCAAGATAAACCAATGTATTAAAATCAGGATTTTTAATTTTAATTTTTTTTAAAAAAGTAACTGAATCATCACAACAAAATGTTGTTTTGTGAGTGCATTTATTTCTTAAACTCAAAAGTTTTGTTATGTCTATGTCGACTGTTTCTAGAGTGCCACCAAATGATGAAACATATTTATCAAATAATAAACTACTTTTTGTTCCATACCCAGCACTACCCGTCTCAATTATATTTAATGGTAATTGGTTAAATTCCTTAAGTGCCATCTCCATTGTCTTTATGTTGATATGATCATTCAATTCTTCAACAAAATGGTCATTAATTAAATTTTGCAGGTCAGAAAAAATTTCAATTTTATTTGTCCCTTTAATCTTAATGCCTCTAAATAAAAAGCTGAAGTAATTTAAAATAATCCCAATATATCTCTTAAATTTTCGCAAAACAATTAATCTTTTATAATAAATAAATATAGAGTAAATTTACTGTTTAAAATTTTAAATTTGAAAAAAGCATTAATTACCGGAGTAACTGGTCAAGACGGAGCTTATTTAAGCGAATTTCTTCTTGAAAAAGGGTATGAAGTACATGGAATAAAAAGAAGAGCTTCACTTTTAAATACTGAAAGAGTTGATCATTTATATCAAGACCCCCATATAGATAACCAAAACTTTATTTTGCATTATGGTGATTTAACGGATAGCACAAATCTTATTCGATTAATACAAGAAATAAAGCCAGATGAAATCTATAACCTTGCAGCCATGAGTCATGTTAAGGTTTCATTTGAAATGCCAGAATATACCGCCAATACTGACGCTTTAGGAACATTAAGAGTATTAGAAGCGGTAAGGCTTTTAAACTTGGAGAAAAAAACCAAAATTTATCAGGCTTCAACTTCAGAACTTTACGGTAAAGTTCAAGAGGTACCCCAAACAGAAAAAACACCTTTTTATCCAAGATCTCCTTACGGAGTGGCAAAACTTTATGGTTACTGGATTACAATAAATTATAGAGAGGCTTACGATATGTTTGCTTGTAATGGAATTTTATTTAATCATGAGTCACCTCTAAGAGGAGAAA
>Ga0228662_1000448_pt1 | contig 20542 bp, 23 predicted proteins | sample 76DmetaG_FD_183173 | JGI IMG/M metagenome (GOLD analysis project Ga0228662, IMG submission 183173) | Seawater microbial communities from Monterey Bay, California, United States - 76D | ecosystem: Environmental > Aquatic > Marine > Coastal | place: USA: California | collected 2016-11-10
CATTTCCCAACTGTTCTAAAAAACAACGGACTGAATGTGACGGTGATAGACGGCCCTAGTGCAGGCATTCCCGAAGCCACTACACCCGGTGCTTTTTTGAATTTCGGTGGTACTAACATCTACAAGGCGGCACAGATATCGAAAATAGCAGAATTATTTTGCAGTGGCAAAGTTAAGGATGGGGATTATTTTTTATATACTGATGCTTGGAACCCAACAGTTATTCAGCTAAAATATATGGCTGAACTGTTGGGTGTTAAAATCCGTATTGGGGGTATGTGGCATGCAGGTTCGTATGACCCTCAAGACTTTTTGGGAAGATTGATAGGTAATAAGCCGTGGGTTCGAAATGCTGAAATGACAATGTATGAATGTTTCGATGATAACTTTTTCGCAACTAAATTTCACATTGACATGTTTACCCAGACGTTTTTTGAGGACGATAGGGATATCGACCGGCAACTGCTTCACTCAATACGACAAGTGGGTTGGCCTATGGAATACATTGAAAGCGATTTAGCACCTTACAAGGGCATGGAAAAAGAGGACATTATTTTATTTCCTCATAGACTTGCTCCTGAAAAACAACCTGAGGTTTTTGACTATCTTGCAGAGCAAATGCCTGAATACAAGTTTATAAAATGTCAAGAACTTAATCTTTCAAAAGAAGAATACCACAATTTGCTTGGTAAGGCAAAGATGGTTTTTAGTGCCAACTTACAAGAAACTCTAGGCATATCTGTCTATGAAGGACTTGTAGTTGGTGCTATACCATTAGTACCTGATAGGTTAAGTTATTCTGAAATGTGGTCAGATACATTCAAATATCCAAGTGAATGGACTAGAGATTTAGAATCAACAAAACAGAATATTGATAATATCAAAACACGTATACGCATTCTTATGAAAAGCAATACAGATTTACAAGATATTATGAGTAAAGAAATAGATAATGTAAAGTCATTCTATTCTACAGATAGATTGATAGAAAGATTAACTGAAAATATGGATCCAGTTAAATTTGCTTAAAATATCTATTGACATAGGAGTATCATTCATATATAATAATAAGATATATGCGTGGGATTCCACCGTATAACATAATGAAAAGGAACATAGTACATGAGAAAGACTTCCGATATAATCAAAGAACGTATCGTTACGGCAAAAACGAGATTTCATGCTAACGATAATATAGCAGAGTTTATCAAGCCCGGTGAATTAGAACTACTTCAAGCAGAAGTACAGGATGAAATGCAACGGGTGTTAAGTAGTCTAGTTATAGACACAGAACACGACCATAACACAAAAGAAACTGCAAAACGTGTAGCTAAAATGTTTTTAAATGAGACATTTGGTGGACGTTACATACCAGAACCAAGAGTAACAAGTTTTCCTAACATGGGATATAATAACTTGTATACAACAGGTCCAATTACTATTCGTAGTACTTGTGCCCATCATCTTCAAAACATTGTAGGTAAATGTTGGGTAGGTATATTTCCAGAAGAAGAAGTTATTGGTCTATCCAAGTTTAATAGACTTGTACATCACATTGCTGAACGTCCACAGATTCAAGAAGAAATGACAACACAGATTGCAGATAAACTTGTGAAATACGCAAAGACACCTAATGTTGCGGTTGTTGTCAAAGCAGAACATCATTGCATGACACATAGAGGTGTTAAAGAACATGATAGTGATATGACTACTGCGGTAATGTTAGGTAAGTTTAGGGACGATCCTAATCTTAAACAAGAATTTTATAATTTAATGTTGAGTATGAAAGGTCATAAGTAGAATGAAACTGAGATATTCAGAAGCATTCTATTCAGTACAAGGTGAAGGTAAATACGTAGGGGTACCAAGTGTATTCTTACGTACTTTCGGTTGCAACTTTCGTTGTATGAACTTTGGTCTAAAAAATGAACCAATGCGTGACGAAAAACAAAAGGCAGGAAATCGATATAATGATGAAGTTAAGGAACTAATTGATAAAGGTGTTCATAAAACTACAAAAGAATTCGAAGACTTACCTATTATACATACAGGGTGTGATACTTATGCAAGTATCTATCCTGAATTTAAACATTTTAATAAACAAGCAACGGTAGATGAAGTAGTAGAACATTTACTATCTCTTACACCTAATGGCAAGTGGACACAAGATAACGGTCAGGATGTTCATTTAATAATGACTGGCGGTGAACCTTTGTTAGCGTGGCAACGTTTGTATATTGAATTGTTCGAACATGAAAGGATGCGTGATTTAAAAAATGTTACATTTGAAACAAACACTACACAAAGTCTACACCCAGAGTTTAAAGAATATCTCTCAAGTAAGGCAAGATTTAAAACAACATTTAGTTGCTCTCCAAAACTCCCAGTTTCGGGAGAACCTTGGGACACTGCTATCAAACCTGATATCGCTAGTGATTACAATGACATTCCTGGGTCTAGTATGTACTTTAAGTTTGTTGTTTCTGATGATACAGATGTTAACGATGCTAATAGGGCCGTTAACGAGTATCGTGCAGTGGGCATTGAATGTCCTGTCTATCTTATGCCGTTGGGCGGTAGAAGTGAAGAATACAATCTTACGGTCAAGCAAGTTGCTGAACTTTGCATGGAGAAAGGATGGAGATTCACGCCCAGATTACACATATCCCTATTCGGAAATGCCTGGGGTACTTGATGATGGAACTGCATCTAGATATACAAATGAACATACGGAAAATGTTATGAAAAAAGAAATAAATCATAATGATTTAGAGAAAAGAATTCGGGAAGCCGGATATTAAGGATAAGGATAACTTATGATGAACGATTATATTTTTACTAGCGAAAGTGTTAGTGATGGTCACCCAGATAAAGTAGCAGACCAAATTAGTGATGCACTAGTTGATGCTGGACTTAAGAATGGTGATGAAACAACACGTGTAGCAATAGAGACACTTGTAACTACCAACTACGTAACGTTGGCGGGCGAAGTAAAAAACTTTAACGTTTCTACAGAAGAAGTAGAACAAATCGTTAGAGATAAAGTCAAAGAAATTGGATACGAACAATCTGGATTTCACTGGAAAGACTTAGAAGTTGTACAAAAAATTCATAAACAAAGTGGTGATATCGGTTTAGGTACTGATAACTTTGGGGCGGGTGACCAAGGTATTATGTTTGGATATGCATCAAACGATACTCCAAGCATGATGCCTGCACCCATACATTACTCACACGAAATTCTAAAGAAATTAAGAAGTCTACGTGTAAATGAGGATTATAAATACATACAGCCTGATAGCAAATCACAAGTTAGTGTACAGTATGAAGGCGGTAAAGTAAAACGTGTAGACCAGGTAGTTGTATCATGTCAACATACAGAAGGTATGGAACATAGTATTAGAATGCCTATTAAAGATACAGTTGAAGAAGTGTTAGGAGATTTAATTGATAAAGACACTGTATATCATTTTAACCCTACTGGCAAGTTTCTTGTTGGTGGTCCTGATGGCGACACAGGCCTCACCGGACGCAAAATTATCGTGGATACCTATGGCGGTTTTGCTCCTCACGGTGGTGGTGCTTTTAGCGGAAAAGATCCTACCAAAGTAGATAGGTCAGCGGCTTATATGGCAAGATGGTTAGCAAAGAATATTGTAGCAGATAACATGGCAGATTGGTGCAATGTGCAGTTGTCATATGCTATTGGTGTAAAAGAACCTACAAGTATTTACATTGATAGTAATGGACACAATCGTTCAATTCACAAATTTGTCAGAGACAATATTGACTTAACTCCTAAAGGTATCATTGATAGATTTAAATTATTTGAATTCTACAACTATAGTGAGAACTGTATATTTGGTCACTTTGGTGAAAAGAATGTTCCATGGGAACAAATAGGTTGGGAAAGAAAATTCGCTGATGCTGACGAATGGGAAAAAGAAATTAATGAAGGATGTTAGACAATGACTGAATTTTATAAAACAAATGATGATACACTGTCAATAACAGTAGAAGAATTCGTTAACGAATGGTATGATAAACAAGAGTACATGCTTGTTGACATACGAGAGGCAGAAGAACGAACTGAGAAAGGTATTATTAAAGGTACATTTAATATTTCAATGTACGAAATACCTGACCAGATAGATATGGCTCCTACTTATATTATTTGTTTAATGCTTTGCCAAGACGGTACAAGAGCAGAACAAGTAACAAAGTACATTAAAAATAATGGATATAAAAATATGATTTATATCGAAGGCGGTATTGATGAACTATTAAAATCAGTACCAGAATTAAAAGTGAACTGAAAGGAATAAAATGGATATTTTAAAACCTAGTACATGGTTCAAGACAGACGAAGAAAACGATAGAGCGGAAGCTAGAAAAATAAGTGATGATAAAGCTATGCAAAAACGTATGGCAGAAATAGATTTTAAATATGGACACATATCTAAGATTGAACATGACAAAAGACAGGCGACTGCAAAAGGAGAGCCTTGGGTTAAAGTTCTTAAGATGGAACTTGATAAAGAAAAGCCCGGTTCAGGTTTCTTTGAATTAGATTTCAATGAAGAATTTGTTGAATATCTTGCGAACTCAGGATACGAAGGCACAGAACCAGATAAAATTGTAGACAATTGGTTTAATGACTTATGCAAAAACATTGTAATGGAAGGTCTTGAAGACGAAGAAGGCATTACTAAAAGTGTTGATGCTAAAAGTAAAGAAGGACTTATTGTTCAACGATTAAAAACTGGCGAAGATACCGCTGAATACTCTTGACATTTCCAGTAAACTGTGTTATATTAAGTACGTATATAACTTAAAGAGGTAATAATGGCTACTTTCATCCTTGTTGACAGTTTCAACATGTATCACAGAGCAAAACACGTAGCAATGCGTGGTTCAAATGTCGATATGCGTATTGGCATGGCGTTTCATATTATGATGAATAGTGTGAAAATGTGTTACAATAAATTCAATGCCGACCATGCAGTATTTTGTTTAGAAGGTCGTTCATGGCGTAAAGATTTCTATGAGCCGTATAAACGTAATCGTAAAGATGCACGTGAGGCTTTATCTGTGCGAGAACAAGAAGAAAATCAAATCATGTTTGATGCATACGATAACATGGTTCAATTCTTAGATAAGAAAACTAATGTAACATTACTACAAAATAAACAAGCAGAAGCAGATGATATGATTGCTATGTTTATTGAGTCTCATCCTAACGATGACCACATTGTTATTTCAAGTGATAGTGATTATCTACAACTAATTCAAGACAACGTAAGGATTTATGACGGTGTACAAAATCGTATCATTACTAAAGATGGCTTCTTTAAAGATGATAAGAACATGACACCTATGAAAGATAAAAAGACAAAAGAAGTTATGCCTGCTCCAGACCCTGAGTGGTTGTTGTTTGAGAAATGTATTCGTGGTGACACAAGCGATAATATCTTTTCAGCATATCCAGGTGTACGTAAGAAAGGCTCACGTAATAAAACAGGTATGCTAGAAGCATATGAAGATAAAGCAACAGGCGGTTTTAATTGGAATAACTTTATGTTACAAAAGTGGACTGACCATAATGGTGATGAACATACAGTACGTGAAGATTATGAACGCAATAAGATTTTAATTGACTTACATGCTCAACCAACAGAATTAAAAGTAGAGTTTGTTCAAACTATTGCAGATGCAAGTAAACCTAAATCTATTCCAGGTGTTGGTATAAACTTTCTGAAATGGTGCGGTGAGTGGGACTTACAGAACTTATCTAAAGCACCAGATGAAATGGCGGCTATTCTAAACAGAGCATATCCTCATGAATAAATGGAAAGACTTTGATGCATTTTACAGTGACTTATTAGGTGAAGTATATCATGAACCTGATAGTGTTTTAACAACACAAGTTACTGATGCTATGCTACCAGGTTTTTTGCAACTTCTTAAAACTAATATGAGAGTATTAGACTTAGGGTGTGGTGCCGGTTATGCCATGAGAAAAATGAGAGAACTAGGGTTTACAAATGTTGAAGGTCTTACATTAAATGATGAAGATGTAGAATCATGTGAAGCCGATGGGTTCAAAGTACATAACGTAGATTTCAACTTTACAGGATTTAATGAAGAATTTGATGCAGTTTGGATGCGACATGTACTAGAACATTCTCCGTTTCCTTTCTATACAATCTATCAATTAAATAAGATGCTTAAAGTAGGTGGCTGGTTATATGTAGAAATGCCTCAGCCTAGTATAGAAAGACTTAAAAATAGTGAACGTGGACTAGAGCATTGGAAAAATCATTACAGTATCATGGGTGCTCCAATGTACAAAAGTCTATTTCAAAGAGCAGGTTTTGAACTAAAAGGCTATGATGAAATAGTTTTAAAAGATTTAAAACAAGGTAATAAAACTTTTACGGAAACATACGATTGGTATGTATTACAGAAACAAAAAAATATAACACTAAAATCATGAAATATTATATATTCGATGTAGATGGAACACTAACACCTAGTAGAGGTCTAATGGACTCAGAGTTTAAGAAATGGTTTCTTAAATTCAATAGTGAGAATTCTGTTTATCTTGCTACAGGAAGTGATGCACCAAAGACAATAGAACAAATAGGTGAAGATGTATTTGCAGAAGTAAAACGTGTTTATAATTGCAGTGGCAATTCAGTATGGGAAAAAGGTACAAACGTTTATAATAATGATTGGAAACTTGAACAACTCCCATGGCACTTCTTAGAAACAAAACTTATACATCACAACTTTGATACTAAAACAGGTTGGCATTTTGATGAACGCCCAGGTCTAATAAATTATAGTATTGTTGGTAGAAATGCAACAACAGAACAACGTAAAAAATATGTTGAATATGATTTAGCAAACAATGATAGATTTGATATAGCAAAAGAATTTAATAACAACTTTTCTAAGGAATATAATGTTGTCGCCCAAGTCGCAGGCGAAACTGGTTTAGATATTATGCCTATAGGAAAAGGCAAACAACAAATACTTGATGACTTTACTACAGATGCAGAAATAGTTTTCTTTGGTGATAAATGTCAACAAGGTGGAAATGATTTTGATATCGCCTACGCAGTAAAACAGAGAGACAATGGTGTAGTTTATCATGTCGATGGATGGGAAGAAACATGGCGAATACTACAGACCCTATAACTCTCAATGGGTATGATTGGTCTAACTTATATCATATAGAATACTCTGGTGGTACAGGCGGAGAGAAACTAGCTGAAACTATAGCAAACATTGTTCATGCACAATCTAATGTAGATTGGAGAACAGGCGAAGAAGGTACTGCAAACTATGGTGTGGAAGACAGTTTCTTTAATCAATATACGCAACCTAATATATTTGATTACACTAAACCTTATCTGTTATATGATGGACTAGTAGACACACATGATATACACAAACTAGCATCAAACTTAAAACTTTTAAGATACTACAGAAAAGAATGCCTTGAATTAGAAAAGGGCGGAGAAATCAGAACTATATCTGATGATGAAAAGAATTCAGTTGTCACTAATAATAGGGAACAATCTAATTTAGTTTTACGTACACATTATCTTTTTAGAGAATACGAACAACTTCAAGGTATCAATTCCTTATATCTATATCCTTTAAAAAATACACAGATACTTACATTGCGTATGTTTTTAAGACGTTGGTTCAATAGAAAGAATTTAGAACAAGAGCGAGTAGAACTACAGTTAGGCAGTGAAATGTATAAGTGGTTCTTAGAAAAATATAAATCAGATGATGGATACTATGCTTGGCAAATTGAAATAGCATCAAAGAATAAAGAAAACTTTTATCAAGGAAAAGAATTTCGTACAGACTTTGAACATTTTATTGATGTGTGGAATCATGAGCATCAAAATTTTGGTTCACTTGTAGTAGAAAAAAATTATGTTATTGACAGAGAAAGAAAAATTGTTGATGCATTTGATTGGTGCTTTGGTGATAATGAAAGTGTATTCAATCAAATTAAAAATACTATAAATGTAAATGTAGGAACAAATGATGTACGTCTATGGCAAATTAAGAATAAAAAAGACATAGAAGATAAAGGTATAAGTATATACGAAGAAGACCCGTTAGTTATAAAGAACTATCTTTTGAACTATTATGGTGTTAATGGGTTGAAGGTAGGGGGACTAACATAGGAGAATAAACATGTTTAGATTTTTTACAGTAAAAGAATGGGCCTTATGGTCTTGGTTAGGGTCTGCATTAATCCTATCATCACTCTGGATACAAGTTGAGATTGATGTTAAGATTAACGAGTGGTTCGGTCAGTTTTATGACATGATCCAGAAAGCCCTAGCAGAACCCAATGCTATTACTATTGGTGAGTATTGGAGTAGTTTAGGAACATTTATCTATCTAGCGATGATATATGTTGCTATTGCAGTGGCAGTAAGTTTCTTTACGGCACACTATTTGTTTAGATGGCGTAATGCAATGGTAGATTGGTATCATAGTGTATATGATAAAGCAAGAACTATTGAAGGTGCGGCACAAAGGGTACAAGAAGATACGATTAAATTTTCACGTATTATGGAAGGACTAGGTACAAGTTTCATTGAATCGATTATGGTTCTAGTACAGTTTGTTCCTATTCTATTTGGTTTATCAGTAGGTATTCCTATCTTCTTCTTTGGAGATTGGCAATATGGATTGATTACAGGCGCTATCGTTTGGTCAGTAGGTGGTACACTATTCTTAATTGGATTAGGTTGGTTACTAAGACTAGTCGGTGTTGAATATGACTTGCAGAAGAAGGAAGCGGCTTATAGAAAGATACTTGTTATTGCAGAAGATGATGAAACTGTAAGACCAAAAACAATCAATGAACTGTTTGAAGGCGTTCGTTCAATTCATTTTAAATCTTATCTGCGTTATTTGTATTTTAATATTGGTCGTATTACATATTTACAAGCAAACGTTTTATCAGCATACGTATTCTTAGCACCTGCGATTGTGGCAGGAGTTGTGACATTAGGTGTCATGCAACAGATTATTCGTGCATTTGGTAGAGTAGAAGGCTCACTTCAATATCTATTTAAAGCATGGCCTACTCTTATTGAGTTAATGAGCGTGTTTAAACGTTTAAGAGAATTTGAACGTCAAATAAATGAAAAGAAGTAACCAGAAAGGATAAATAATATTAGCACATAATTGTGTGCTAATAATTTTAGGTAAATTATGTATACAACTGAGATTATAAAAGACAAGTTTTGGATACTGGAAGATGCGGGTGTTAAACTCGGTACTATCAGAAAGAAAGATGACTCAGACTTTGAGGTCATCATCAGAAACGAAGGAATTGAAATCCTAAGTACTGATGCTCTTACTACAAAATATGGTTCATCGATTTTAGAACCAAAACTTGTCAAACGCATTGAAAGTGTAGAGTATGGGAAATCTATAGATGAAGTCTTAGGTTACCCATGCAAACACAAGGGGTTTAATACAGTACTAAAAGACATAAAAGGAAAACAAGTACCTGTATATACAAAGACAGAAAATAGTAAAACGCTTTATGCCGCTGGTTACTATGGGTTACATTTTAACGGCGTCTGGCGTAATACGTATTGCGTTAAGCTGGAGACTTTAGAAAACTACGAATTTGTAGGACCATTTAAGTCAAAATCAGAAGTAGAAGCCGAAGCACTAAAGGCAAGTAAGGATGTATAAAAAACTAAAAGAATTTGTATCAATAGTAAATAGAGCAAATTTACGTAAAGAAACAGATATAAGATTATCAATAAATGATGCAAATGAAATAGTTAGCGACCTTACTAAATTGCTTTTAGAAAAAGAAGAAGTAGCCAAAAACAAGGGGAGTACAGTAATTGATGGTGGAGGTTTTCGCCAATAGAATGGAGGGATCCAATGGATTCGAAAAAAAAGAAAAAGGTACTATCCACCACTCTAGTGGTATCACTAGCAGTGGTTTTATCATTTGTGGTGAACTCTTACATAAGAGAAATTCAAACAAAGATACATGAAGGTATTGGTTGGGTATGGAGAGACATAAATCCTGATGTAGGTGAATTTCTATATGACGCCAATGGTGTATTATTTAACGGTAAAGGGTTTGATGGCGAACGTGATATTAAACATACTATCAATGAAAAATATAAAAGTGTTGTATCTATAAAATTAATACCAACAGAAGATAGTTTTGTACAAAATCTAGGTGGACAGGGTACAGGATTTTTCATAAAAGTAGATGAAGAATTTGGTTATATTGCAACTAACTTTCATGTTATTGAACGTGCTATCATGTTATCAAAAAATATCAAAATGCAAGTCAATACCGGTGTTGATTGGTGGGATTATGAAGCAGATGTATTAGGTATGGATCCTGTTGCCGATGTGGCCATTATTAGAATTAGAAAAAAAGATAACGAAGAATGGGAAGCATTAGAGTTTGTAGAAGATTCTAGTACAGATATATCAGAAGGCGATCCAATAGTTGTTATTGGTCATGGTATGTCTTTGCCTTATACTGCATCATCAGGTCATATTAATTATGTTAATAGATTTGGTACAGGCATATACACATTACATTTACAAATAGATGCAGTTGTTAATCAAGGCAATTCAGGAGGACCTGTTATTACTACTGATGGTAAAGTAGCAGGTATTGTTGTGAGTATATTATCTCCTGGTAGACAGATACCTGGTTGGGACGGTGTAGGTTTAGCAGTTACATCAGAGATATCCCAACGTGCAATTAATTATATATTTGATAATCATAAAGAGGGCGAAACTGTAGAGTGGGTTCCTTATGCAGAAATGCCGTATTCTTTTAAAACATTTACATATGATGAATTAAAAGAAAATGGTCAACTAGAACTGGATAAAAAAGATAGAAAAATGGTATACGCACATATGGATGATAATGAAGAAGGTTCAGCATATGAGGCAGGTTTACGTACTGGTGATATCATTTTAGAATTGAACGGTGATGAAGTTAGAAGCCCATTACAAATGATTAAGTCAGCTATAATATCATTACCTGGTGATGAATTTACATTCAAAGTACGAAGAGGTGATGAAGAACTAGAGTTTACTTTCGTATTACCAGAAAAAGATGAAAAAGAAATGCGTAGCTGGTTGTCGCAACGTAATAAGCCTAGATAAATAGATATATTCGAACTTAATTCTATCAAATTAGATAAATACATATAGAATTAATAAAGGAACTATAAATTTATGGCAAGACCTAAACCAACCATTCTATTGGAACATACCGATAATAAGACTTACAGAAGTGAGCAAGTACTGAAAGCGGATGCCGTATATGCGGTATTTTATAAAGAAGTTGCTATAAATTTACGTAGTCTAAATTCATTGGTTAATTTTCCAGGTCCTAAATACAAGAAAGTGAGTTTTAGTAATCCAGGACATGCAATTAATCTAGCACAAAGATTAAACTCTTTATTCAGGTGTGATGATTTTGAAGTATATGTCCTAACTAAAGGCGAGAAACTTGAGTTGGACTAGTGAAAAAAGACGAACTCATAAAGTATCTTAACGAGAATACTAAGGGTCGCAAAGCCGGTAGGAAAGAATTTCGTACCAATGATATTTTCATAAGTTCATCTAGTAATATAGAGAATTTCAGACTGACATCCTTTGGTGCTAACATGATGAAAAAGCACTTCAAAGAGTATACGATAGATAATGTTCCTGTAGATGATACAGACCCAAGCACTCAAATATCAGGTAAAATGGTCTTAATGCTAGACCGATATCTAAAATCACCATATATCCTTAATAACAAAAAACTCCGTTTATATGAAGAATCTGTAGCGGCTGAGATATTATTGTTAGGGATACACTATTGGGTTGAACAAAAATACTTACTTTCCAAAGAAAAATAGTGATAATAAAGCACTTTTAATTAGGTGCAAAAACTTGACAGAATCACGAATCGTGTTATTATATATACATAATGACAAAGAAAGGAACTGATAATATGTCTGCACAAGTTTCAATGAACGATTTAGATGTTAGGATTGTAAGACCTAGCGATATCAAATCAGAAGTAAATTATGCTTTTAATAGAAAGCGACCGGTATTTATTTGGGGCCCTCCGGGTGTCGGTAAATCTGAGATTGTTGATACTATCACACAAGAACGTGCTGGTATGATGATTGACCTCAGACTTGCTCTTATGGAGCCAACTGACTTAAGAGGTATCCCATACTATAATGAGAAAACAGGTCAAATGATGTGGGCTCCGCCTGCTGATTTGCCTACTCAAGAATTAGCTGACCAATTCGAATGTGTTGTTTTGTTCTTAGATGAAATGAACCAAGCACCGCAATCAGTACAAGCGGCGGCTTATCAACTTATTCTTAACAGACGATTGGGTACTTACACACTCCCTGATAATGTTCTTATTGTTGCCGCTGGTAACAGGGAATCAGATAGAGGTGTTGCTTATAGAATGCCTTCTCCACTTGCTAACAGATTTGTACACTTAGAAATGGGTGTTGACTTTGAAGATTGGCAGACTTGGGCTCTTGAAAACAAAATCCATTCTGATGTTATTGGTTACTTAACATCAAACAAGATGGACTTGTTTAACTTTGATCCTAAAACTGCATCAAGGGCTTTCGCAACTCCAAGGTCTTGGACATTTACATCACAGTTGATGCCACAAGAAGGTGAGACTATCGAGGATAATAAACTTCATGACTTGGTTGCTGGTACTGTTGGTGACGGTGTTGCTACTAAGTTTATGGCTCACAGGGCTATCTCTGGGAAACTTCCAAACCCAACTGATATTCTTTCAGGTAAAGTAAAAACTTTATCAAGAGAAGGTAAGGAAATCTCAGCAATGTTTTCACTTACTGCATCACTTTGTTACGAACTAAAAGAGTATGCAGAAAAGAACAAAGGTTCTGACAAGTTATACGACATGGCTAATAACTTCTTTAAGTTCATGATGGATAACTTTGAAACTGAAATGATTGTTCTAGGTGGTAGAACTGCACTTAAAGTTTACAAACTCCCGCTTGAGCCTAGAAAGGTTCCATGTATCGAGGAGTTCTTCAAGAAATACGGTAAACTAATTATCGAGGCTCACAACCAATAAAGCAGACATTATTGGTTTAAGCAGGGAGAGAGGTGTTGACTTCTCTCCCTTTTTTTGTTATAATAAATATATTATGATTTGGGAAGCAATAAAAGTACAGGCAAAAAGTAACGGCGGAAAGACCGCTCTTATCTGTCACGACAAAAAATATACATATTCAGAATTGGTAGAGAGTGTAGAAAAACTTTCAGCCACAATCTCAACTGCAATCAAACCTGGTGAACGTGTATTGTTTGCCAGTAAAAAAGAATATCATTACTTAAGAATGGTTCTAGCATGTGATAGTTTAGGTATAACATTTATGCCTACTATGCCAGACTTACCAGAACATGTATTGGATCAAATTAAATCGGCTAGTAAACCTGACCATGTCATTTTAAATGAGGAAGATGCTTTAAATCTAAAACCTCATAATCAAGGTTTACTATTCAAAAAGAATACAAGCGACCTGTATACTGTTATCTTTACTAGCGGTACTACAGGAGAACCAAAGGCTGTCCCACACACAAGGTTTGCATGTACATCTGGTTCAATACAAAGTATTAAAATTCATAGTTTGGTTGCAGATGATTTTGTACTATCTCAATTACCTCCTTGGACTATAGGTGGATTATATCTGTATGTGTTACCTGGTCTAATAAAAGGTTGTACGGTACTTATGGAAATGTTTAATCCAAGAAAATTTATTGAGATAAACAAAGAACACAAACCTACAATAGGTATTATAGTTCCAGCTATGATGGTTGCTTTACATAAAACAAGAGGCTGGAAAGAATTAGATTTATCACATTGGCGTGAATTAGGATTTGGTAGTACGGTTTGCCCTGATGAAATGTTACAAGAACTATTCGATAAAGGTGCACCAGCATTAAGAAATCTATTTGGTTGTACTGAAACTCATGTGCCAATGTTCACACACTTAGCAGTACCAGACGACCCATATCCATTACAAATTCACGTTACTGAAAACTATCAATTCAAATTAGATAGATATAATGTATGTTGGATTAAGGGTCCACTCATTACTAAAGGTTATTTGAATCAAGAAACGCCTATAGACGATGAAGGTTATTGGTGTACTGGTGATGTGCTTGAACGTCAACATAATCTATTATTTTACAAATCAAGAAAAACAGATTTATTTAAGGTAAACAGTTTCAATATATCACCTGTAAGTATTGAAAACGCATTTATTCCACACCCTGATGTTAATGAAGTATGTGTAACATACCGTGATAGAGACTTAGGAGAAAAGGAAATAGTTGCTATTGTATCATCGGATACAGAGATAAATACAATGGAATTACTCAAATTTGCGAGGGACAAATTATTCCAGTACGAAATACCAAAAGAAATAATTATTACTAATGATCCTTTGCCTAGAAATAGAATGGGTAAGGTGCAACGACATGTTGTGAGAGAGAAGTTTGTGAATGAAAAGTAAAGTAAATAAAATTGTTATTCTAGGTGGTGGAGCCGCAGGTTGGTTCACTGCTGGATATTTAAAATATAAAAATCCTGATATCGATATCACATTAATAGAAAGTAAAAAGATAGGCATCATCGGTGTTGGCGAAAGTACTATACCTCAACTTGGTGACTTCTTTAAAGAAATGGGTATCGAAGAACGTGACTGGATGAGTCATACAAATTCAATATACAAACTAGGTAATAAGTTTGTTGGTTGGAATAGAGAAGGTAACAGACACCATGTTACTAATCACTGGAACTGTTCTAAGTTTGAAGAACAATATTTTTCATTCTCATTTGCTTTACCTGAAAAACATTTAACAACAAGTTTCTATAATCAATTACAAACAAAAGATTTCTTTACTAACTCAAAAGGTAATCCTGGTGTAGATGATAAATGGAATGATTACTGGTTACAGTTATGCCGTGATGGTAGAAAGAACTGGTGGGAAATGTCTGAGGATATGCAAGAACAAACATATCTAATGGACATGAATAAAGCCCCATTTGATATGGATGATAATATTCTTGTTGGTAACTGGCAGGCAAAAACATATCATGTAGACGCAGAAAGATTTCCAGAAGTAGTTAGAGATAGAGTTGCATTGCCTAATGGTGTAAAGCATGTTTGGGGTCATGTAAAAGATATTGTAAAAGACAATGAAGGTTATGTAGAGAAATTAGTATTAGAAGATGGATCAGAATTTGAAGCAGATTTATTCTGTGATGCAACTGGCTTCAATCGTTTACTAACGGGAACAATGAACAATGGTTGGCATGATTATGACCATATCTTTACACGTGATGCGATTGTAGGTCCAGTAGAATACAAAGATGTTTATTCAGAGTTTAGACCTTATACACAATCATATGCAGGCGATGAAGGTTGGACATTTATTATCTCACTATTCAATCGTATGGGTTCAGGTTATATCTTCGATAGAACTGAGATAAGTCCAGAAGAAGCCAAAGAAAAGTTTATGAAGTATTGGGACGGGTATAAGTTTATTAAAGAACCAAGACATATTACATGGGAGTCAGGTCGTATGAAAACTCCTTGGAATAAAAATGTAGTTGGTATCGGAATGGCTGGTGCATTTGTAGAACCAATGGAAGCCAATTCATTGTATGTTGCACAGGCATGTATTCAGTTAGTGCATAGACTTATCAATCGTTCTAAAGATACAGTAATTAGTCCTTCACAAATTTATGCATATAATAGAAACATGTGCCAATTAGAAGATGGTATCGCAGACTTTATTGCATATCATTTTACTCTATCAGATAGAGAAGACACACCTTTCTGGCGTAAACAAAAACAGTTAGGTATTGAAAGAAATCATAAAGAAGCATGTTGGAATGAATATAATAGACCTACAAACCATATAGGTAATGGTGTGTATCCAGACTACATGTGGGCTATGTTAGCAGTGTATTTGAACAAGTTTGATGATAGTGTCAAACTAAATACTAGGAAAGAATTAATTGAAAAAGCCAATATCATGTTTGAATACTGTAATAAAATGAGTAAAGAAAACGGTAAGTATGCACCACATGCCTATGATTGGCACCGTAAGTTTTTATTTGAAGGGAAAGATTACAAGCAAGTATTAAAAGAGGCACTGGCCAAAGCATCTAGGAATATTGCGTAATGGAATATAAGTATAAGGTTACTGTAAAAGTATTCACAATGCTTTTAATTGCATTGATAGGTATACCAGCTTACTTTATATCAGGTGGTTCATGGCAAATGGCATTGTTATTTACATTGTACGGTTGTCTAACAAATGCATTATCACAAATTGCTTATCATAGATGGTTATGTCATGACCAATTTGTTCCACACATTGTAGGAAGAATTGCAATGCTTTATAGTATTGTTATTAGTGCAAATGGTAATCCTATTCATTATGTATATTCACACTTAAATCATCATAAACATTCAGATAAGGAAAATGATACACACAATCCTAAAGAACTAGGATTTTTTAAAATGTGGTTAGGTTGGTACAACACACCAACTGATTATATCAGCATGAGATTTTTATTAAAGAAACGTGATGTTGTTTTTATTAGTAAACACTATTGGAAACTATATGCATTGATAACTATTATGCATTTTGTTATCACTCCTTGGTTAGTTGTCTGGCAAGCATTTAACTTTACTCATATGTGGTTAGCACTGAACTGGTTAAACTTTGCGGCACATGACGATGGTCCAAGAAAGCTAGGTGGCTTTTCAAACATATGGATGATGGGCGAAGGATGCCATGATATACATCACAAGTATTCTAGTAGATTAGATATGTCTCATGACGATTTAACAGATTGGGCTGGCAAGTATTATATACCAGTATTGTTGGCTAAAAAATGAAAGTATTAGAAGAATTCACTGGTGTAAATGGTTATGAGTTTAGAACTGTAGAATATGATCCTTCTCAACTAGATAAGTTGAAAGAGTTTTGTGTAAAATGCGGTGAAGAAGGAAACAAAAACAATGCAAGTTTAAAAGCATTGAAGTTTGGTAAATGGGGTGCAATGGAATACTGGACATTCGTGTATCATAAAGATGATATAATTGCTATGTCAGGTGCTCATTATTTGCCTCATATACATGATAAATGTTTTTATGTTAACTATCGACTTGCTACACTAAAAGAGTGGAGGTTAACATGTGGGTCTAGAGGAAGACCTACACAAATGACAAACGAATTTGGTTTTGGTAGAATGATACCATGGCAGATAGATTGGGCACTAGAACAAGGTGCCACATTATGTGTAAATACAACTGTAGGTCCCCCATTTGAGGACAATACAGGAACTATGCATAAGATATGGAAGGCGGCTAAATGGATATATCCTCAGCAAGGAAAGTTAACTATGATATATGAAGATTTTCCACTGTACGGAGTTAAGCAAGATGTATACCGTTATAACCTTCGTGATTTTGCTACACTAGAACCTATAAATTATGGAGTAAACGTTTAATGATAAAAGATTTAATATTGAAATTTGATTATGGTTGGAGAATGAGAGGACTTTGGCTTGTACTACATGTCATTTCAATTTATAGTGCATTTATGGCACCACAGTACATTGGTTGGGCATTACTATTTGCAGTAATGGCAACTGCCGTAGGTGGATATGCGGGTTGGCATAGACTATGGGCACACAAAAGTTATAAGACAGACAATTTCAGAAAGTATCTTTTATTATGGTTAGGTATGTATGGATGCACAGGTAAACCAATAACAGTATTAGCTGGACATAGATTACATCACAAACATTCAGACGAAGATAAAGACATACACAGTCCTAAACATCATAAATGGTGGCAAAATGCATTAGGTATGTATTCTCCTATGCCTATGGAAAAAAAGATGTTTAAAGATTTAGTTATGGATCCACAAGTTAGATTCATGCAGAGATATTATTTCTATCTTATCTTTGGAACAATGGTAGTATTAGGTCTTATTAATCCATTATTACCAGGATTCATTGTTGGATTTACAGGAGTATATATGTTCTGGGCAGGTACATTTGGTATTGTACATGTTGCACATGTATTTGGAAGTAAAGACCACGACACCGGTGATGAAAGTAGAAACCAATGGTTATCAGCAATAATTACAATGGGTGAAGGCTGGCATAACAATCATCACAATAATAGTTTAAGTTATACCACTCAAGAAAAATGGTATCAAATCGATCCAACAGGACTTATCATTAAATATTTTATAGCAACGGACCTAAAGCATGACAGTATATATTAATAGTGTATCAGCATTTACACCTTTTGGTAACTTAGAACAAACTTGGAAGTCTATTATAGATAATAAAGTTTGTTACGGACCAATTACAAAGTTTGATCCTAATGCAAGTAGGTATACAAGAAGTAAAGTTGGTGGTGAGTTTCATTTCAATGCAGAAGATTATCCCATCATTACAGAAGCAGAACGTGATAGATTACCAGAGCATATGCAATGGGCGTTAGCACTAGCAAGTGATTTAGATTTAGAAGGACTTGATCCTAAACGAACTGGTGTAGTTGTATCTCCAGGCTTTGTAGTATACTTAGATGCACTAAGAGCCAACAGAGAAAACACTGACGGAATATATCATTACTGTCCTGATATGTCCGCACACAATATCAATATGAAATATGGATTTACTGGTGCTAGTGCAATGGTTACGACCGCATGTAGTACAGGAGTTTATAGTGCGATATGGGGTGCCATGATGATTGAAATGGGTATGTTAGATAACGTTATTGTAGGTGCAGTAGACCAAACTATATATGAAGATGCGTATAAACAAATGGGAAAACTAAGAGCCTTATCAACCAAATATAATGATACACCAGAGGTAGCATCTAGACCTTGGGATACTAAACGTGATGGATTAGTACTAAGTGAAGGCGGTGCGTTATTCTTACTGAGTAATCAAAAGACAGACAAAACGATATGTAAGATTGATGGGTATTCTATGAATAATGATGCATATCAAACTGTCGCACCTAATCCAAAAGGTGAGCATGTAGAACAATGTATGAAAGATACACTCAAGGGTAGAACTCCAGGATTAATCAATGTACATGCTACAAGTACACCAATGGGAGACTATGCAGAATTAGACGCAATCAATAGACTAGGGTTACAAGATGTTCCAATTTGTGCTAATAAATCTCAACTAGGACATCTTATGGGAGCCGCTGGTGCAGTTGAATTAGCAGTGTCTATAATGTCTCTAAAACATGCTATTATACCGCCTACGGTGAACGTAGAAGAGGTTTCTGAGGGATATAGTCCAAACATACGTAGTAAATCAGAACCACATCAAATATCGTCTGTATTGTGCAATTCCTTTGGTTTTGGCGGTACTAATGCTAGTATTCTTATTAGCTAAAAACTTGACAGAATCAAGAATCGTGTTATTATATATACATAATGAAGGCGAAAGGTATATCAAAAATGAACACAAACACTCAAACAGATAAAGACCCTAAAGATTTAGATTCTTTAGTTGACGACCTTTTCGCAAAAGAAGGTATTGAAGTAGATGAGAACTCTGAGGAACCGGTAATATTCGAATACACTAACAGGGAAGTCAAAGAAATGATTGTTTCTGGTCGTGTTAGAATGCTTATCAAACATCCGTTCTTTGGTACACTTGCTACAAGATTGAAATTAGTTGAGGCAGAATGGTGTCCAACTGCCGCAGTTGACGGTAAACATTTTTATTACAACTCAGATTTTTTCAGAACATTAACTCCGGAAGAGATTGACTTTGTAGTTGGTCACGAGGTAATGCACTGTGTTTATGACCATTGTGGTGAAGGTGGTCGATTACTAGATTATAAAGAAGAGGACAGAGATCCTAAACTTTGGAACATAGCCGCTGACTATAAAGTTAATCAGGCTTGTGTTGAAAGTAAAATTGGTGTTATGCCAAAGTCTGCATTGTATGATCCTAAGTATCATGGAAAGTATACTGAGGAAATCTATCAATACATGAAACAAAACAAGGAGCAACATGAGGACAAGCAAACTCTTGATGAACACTTGTTTGGTGATGGTAATGATGCTCAAGGTGGTACTGGTAAGAATGATCCTACTGGTAGAAAAGCACCTATCAAAATTTCTAAAGCTGAGGCAAAACAAATTAAAGACCAGATGAAACAGGCTGTTATTCAAGCGGCTCAAACTGCTGGTGCTGGTAATATGCCAGGTGATGTTGCAAGGCTTATTAAGTCTATGACAGAACCTAAGATGGACTGGAGACAGTTGCTTAACAATTCTATCTTAAGTTTACTTAAAGCAGATTTTACATGGATGAGACAATCAAGAAAATCTAGGTCAATGGGTATCTATCTTCCTGCACAGGACAATGACGAAAAGATTGATGTTT
>Ga0228662_1000449_pt1 | contig 20530 bp, 15 predicted proteins | sample 76DmetaG_FD_183173 | JGI IMG/M metagenome (GOLD analysis project Ga0228662, IMG submission 183173) | Seawater microbial communities from Monterey Bay, California, United States - 76D | ecosystem: Environmental > Aquatic > Marine > Coastal | place: USA: California | collected 2016-11-10
TAATCATCTTGTTCTAAGCAGAAACGATGGAGACAAAGTAACAGGAATTTTAGCTAGTGTTATCAATACTGGTAATGTCGGAACTTATCCTGTATGGCTTACAGATATTAGTGCTAGTATTATAACGAGTGGCACTATTGATGCTGCAAGATTGCCTGCTTATGTAGACGATGTGATTGAAGCTAGTGGTACTGGTAATTTTCCTGCTACTGGTGAAACAGGCAAGATTTATGTAGACACATCAGAAAACTTTTCTTATCGTTGGGGTGGAAGTCAATATGTCCAAATGGTAGATGGCAAGGCTTCATGGGGTGGTATTGATGGAGACCTAAATAACCAAACAGATTTGTGGAATTACTTACAGACAGGTCATATTTATGTTAGTGGAGTTAGTTCTGATAATAGTGGTAGAACATATATTCAAGACGTATTAACAGATACTTATGGCCACGTTACAGGTCTAACTACTGCTACAGAATCTTCTTCAGGTTCCCTTACAGGTGGTGGCTCGGCTAATCAAATAGCCAAATGGACATCTTCATCTGCGGTGACAGGATCTAATATTTATATTGATAGTGATGATACGATGTATTGGCAGTATCCCGGTAAGGCTTTAGATTCTGCAAGTTCAGGATTAGGTTATTTTAGGCTTTATGATGATGGCGTTAATGTTATAGGTATGGGCGTATCCACCTCTAATTTCAATATTGGAACTCTGGGTGGTGTGGATATGAGAATACTTGTTGCTGGGCAAACAAGAATGACCTTAAAGCAAAGTGGTAGGATTGGTCTTTCGACAACTATTCCTACTGAAAATTTACATGTAGCTAGTGGTATAAGAAACGATGGTTGGGTAAGTTATTCAGATACTGTCCAAAATAGTGGTACTGGAATTGCTAATGGAACGGCTATAAAACTAGGAGAAACGTTTGGTACTACATTAAGTAACAACTGGCATTATATAATTAGACTAAGCACTTTTCCAACAGCTACTCAAAATGGTTCTTCATACCTTGTTTGGTATGACCTAGACACTACTACTTGGAAGAGTCGATTTATAGGCCGGTCTGGTAGTACTACTAATCATCCTCAAGTTGGCATTACTGGAACTAGTCCTACTTTTAATGCGGTATTCTTTGACGAGAATGCAGCAAGTTATACTGCCAGATATATAGTAGAAGCTTATAAGACATCAGAAGATGCTGCTACTCCTCATTCTATGGGGGCTAATTATCAGTGGCAGAGAGATGTTAATAATCTAGTATATGAAGATGGTAATGTTGGCATCGGAACAGGAAATCCCGCAGGAAAACTACATGTTGAAACTAAAGAAGCTCAAGACAGCATAGTTATTGGTCGTGGGGCTAGTAGGTCTAGTATCAGTGCGTTTGGAGGGTCGGACACTAAAGATCAATACTTAGCACTAGATAGTAATGGACAAAACTTGCTCCTGAACTTTTTCACTGATGATAATGTTCAAATCGCATACGGAGGAGGAAACGTCTGTGTAGGTAGTATTTCTAGCCCAATATCCAAGCTACAAGTTTCAGCAAGTGGAGATCCCAGTTTCTACCTTCTCAACTTAGAAGATGATACTGCGATAGCTGCCGATGTTGGTGGAGGGATGATATTTAGGGGTAAGTATACATCTGGAGGAAGCAAGGCTAGGTTTGCAGGAATCAAAGCTGGTAAAGATAACGCAACAGATGCTAATTATTCTGGTTATCTGAAATTTGAAACTAGTAATGGGTCTACCTTGTCAGAAAGTATGAGAATTACTTCTGACGGAAACGTGGGTATTGGAACAGACTCTCCTGCATTACAAAGTGCTGGGCAAGGATTGCATATAAATGCTACTGGAACTAGTTCTGAAATTAAATTTACAAATAGTGTTACTAATTCAACGGCTAGTGATGGAACGGCTTTAGTGGCAACTAGTTCTAGCTTTACTATTAATAATCGTGAAGCTGGAGCGTTGAATCTGAATACTAATAATACTAATGCTATTTCTATAGATAGTGCTCAAAGAGTTGGTATTGGCACAGGTGTTCCAGCTGGTAGACTTCATGTTGTTGGCACGAGTTTCTTTCGTGGGGATATTGCTCAAAGTGGTGGGAGCGTAGTCTTCAATCAAGGGGGTGAAGATTATAACTTTAGGATTGAAGGAGATACCGATCAATACTTATTGTTTGTTGATGGTGGTACAGATCAAGTTGGTATCGGAACGGCTACTCCTACAAGAAAATTAGACGTTGATGGTAATGCACAAATAGGTGGTCTTACTATGGGTTCTGGTGTGTTCAGCACAGGATTCCCCGGTATTACAAATACAAATAGCTACGGAGATACAACTTCCTATGCTATGGTTGCTGGGCCAACACAAACAGTAGTAAATGGTCAACAAGGAACATTCTTTAGGGTTAGTGGAGATCAATCAAAACAATATAGTATAAACCATACTGCTGCTACTCAAACCATTAATAGTAATCAAACTTCATACCGTGCTGGTAGTACTGTCTTTAATGAGCTTAGTGGCAACATAGATTTTAAGATTCATACTAACAATACTCATAACACATTCTATGTAGACGGTGCTACACATCAAGTTGGAATAGGAACAAACAATATTGGCAGTGGAGATGTATTAAATGTCAATGGTGCCACTATGTTCTCAGGAGCTAGACCAGTTCACATTAATGTTGATGGTGGTGGAGAATATATAAGCAAGAAGGGGGATAGCGGTGGCTGGGCTTTTGATATTAGAGGTATTGGTAATAGTGGAACAATTTATACTGGATTAGGCTGGTATGGTAGTGATGATACTTTGCTATGGCAATTCTGGGGAGGAAGTTATATAAATCCTTGGATTAAACAAACAACAAGTGAGACTACATTTAACGAGACAGCAGAGAACAGAGACTTTAGAGTAGAAGGCCAAGCAGAAACACATTTAATTTTTGCAGATGCCAGCAATAGTAATGTAGGTATCGGACAAAGTGCTCCAAAGAGTAGACTAACTGTAACAGCAGACGCTAATGATGAATATGGTATTAGACTTGGTAATGCTGCTGGAGGAGGTGGTAGTGTTAGTGGTATTAGTAAGCTGGGATTAGATCATTGGGCTCCAACTCTTAATCATCCTGCTGTATCACTTACTGTACAAGAAACTAGTACTGCTTCTTACAGTGCAGATCTTCTTATTCAAACAAGAACTCAAAATGCGGACATTGCACCGATAACCAGATATCATTTCCTTGCTGGAGGTCGATTAGGTGTCGGAGGCTATCCAACGAGTAAAGGTTCTAATGCTAGTGGTCTTGTAGATGTTTACGGGCCAGTATTAGCTAGAGGAGGAGTTGCTAGTAATCAAACTTCTGCTGGTGCTTTAGATTTTGCCAACAACATTCTAAGAATTAGATCTTGGGGTAGTGGTGCTGGTCAGGGTGAAATGCAATTTAGAGTCGCTGGAGGTGGTGGTAGTATAGACAGTGCATGTATTACTTTACAATCTGGACTAGAAATGATCCATCACGGATCTTCTGCAACAATCGCTGAGGGTAGTTCTTATGAATTAGATATATCTTCTAGTGCGGCTACTCTTGCAGGAAATAGATTCCAAATCCTAAGTAGTGAAACAGTAGTCAATAATGCGGGAAGCTCATTAGACTTTAGGGTTGAAGGAAATACTGATACAAGTCTGTTGCATGTAGATGCTAGTGCAGATAATGTGGGTATTGGAGTATCAGCCCCTACTGAAAAACTACAAGTTGATGGTATTATTAGAGCTTCTGGAATAGGTCAGTATAATGGCACCAGAGGCACATTTATGGCATATCCCGGAGGAGGCCAATTTGCAACTGCTAATCCTACCATGACAGGACATTTAAAAATAACATATCCACAAAGCTGGTTGAATGTTATGATTAATGCAGAGGTAGATATTTATGAATATAATGCTCAAGATTTAAAAAGCATTAAATTTGGAGGATATCAATACTACACTTCTACTCAATGGATTAATACTGCTGCAAGTATGGATGCTAATTATGGAGATGAGATTAGATACAATGTTAAATTTGGTCATGATGGTAGTAAGTGTGCTGTTTACATATCCAAGTCTGATACGGCAGGAACAGACTTAGGAGATGCTAGTGTCTGGTATTATCCTCAAGCTGTGGTTCATGATGTTCATGCTGCGTTCTCTTCTACTAACTCTACTATGGACAGATGGGCTGATGGTTGGGATGTTGGCGTTGAATCTGGAGTAGGGACTATTAGTTCTACTAGATATCTAGGTAGGGCCTATCACTTACATGAAAACCAATATGTGTTTAATGAATTAGGAGGAGATGTAGACTTCAGAGTAGAAGGAGAAAATAAACAGAACCTTCTAAACATAGACGCTAGTTCGGATAGGGTTGGGATTAATCAGCCGAGTCCAGCTACTCTGCTAGATATAAATGCTGTAGGCGAAGGGGCTGGAACAAAAGTACTATTTAAATATGATGACGACGCATACGTTTCTTTCCAGCATAGTGGAGGAGACTTCCTGAAATTAGGACAGATGTATACTAATAATATTTATATGGGGCTTTCGCATAGTAATTTTACTAATTCTTCTTACATGATAATGAGTGAGGGAAGTAATACTTTTATCAGTGCAGGAAGTGCTACTGCCGGTAGAGTATACCTTAGAGGTAATAGGAATGATAGTAGCTATGAAATAAAAATAAATCCTGTTGCAGGAGAAATTGTTGTTAATGATCAAGGATCAGATGTAGACTTCAGAGTAGAGGGTAACGGAGATAGTCGTTTACTTCATGTTGATGCTGGCTTAAATTCTGTTGGAATTGGTACAGGAGTACCGTCAACTGTGTCTAGTGCTAATCGAGGAAAACTACATGTAGTTAATGACGAGTCAACCCTTGCTGATTTCTTAGTTGGAGATCCTAACTCACAGAAACCGTATTTTGGTATTAAGATGGCCAGTGCATTCATTAGTGCTATATTTGGGCCATCACAGTCATCAAAACTAGGAGGAGGCTTGGGAACTCCAGATACATGTAGAATAAGATATTATGGAGGCCCAAGCGATAGTGGTACTTATTGGACTCAAGAATCCAATTTCCAAGATTATGAATTAATTCCTTACCTTGCAGAAGTAAGCCAAGGAAGCAAATTTAAAGTAGATGTAAGCGGTGCAGTTACATTTAATAATGCTTTTACTTTCCCAACTGGAGATGGTACAAATGGACAGACTCTGGTTACGGATGGTGCTGGTAGTATTTCTTGGGGTGCTGGGGCAAGCAGTAGTAGCGATGCTGTTAGAGGTACTGTAAGTGTTACTACTACAACAGGGATCTTTGCTGTTGGAGGAGGTTATACTACAGGAGCATTAGACGTTTATCTTAATGGTATTAAACTAGCCGACACTATTGACTACACAGCTACAAATGGAACATCAATATCACTCACATCTCCTGCAACATCTGGTGACATTTTAAGTTATGTTGGTTACGACAGACTTACTGTTGCTGGAACTCTACAAGACACAGGAGACACTGTTAACGGTAACTTTACTGTTAATGGAGATCTTGTTGTTATGGGATATAAAGAAACCCATACAGATAATGGTAGCACTGGAGCATCTCAAACTATTGCTATTACAGGCAGTACTATTCAAACATTTACTCTTACTAATAATTGCGTATTTACATTACCTTCTGCTGATGCTGGAAGAAGCTTTACCGTATTGCTAAAAACTGGAGCAGGCAGTTTCACCGCCAGCTTTACTGGAACCGATCCTGTTAAATTCCCTAGTAATGCTACTCCTAGTATTACGACCAGTGGAAGTCGAATGGATGTGTTTACATTTATATCTGACGGTACTAATTGGTACGGAGACTCACAACAGGATTATCATGTATGATTTTTATACCTAGAAAAATATTTTTTACAAACTCAGACTCTGCTGGAGATGGAGGAACTCTCACACAAGATGGTGGAGATAATATTCATACCTTCACCTCTAGTGGTCAGTTTATAGTTCAGGGTAGTCTTTCTATAGACATACTAATTGTTGCTGGAGGCGGAGGTGGCGGAGAAAACAGAGGAGGCGGTGGTGGTGCAGGAGGCGTTGTATATCAAACTAGTCAAACTCTTGGTGCGGGAATATATAATGTTACTGTTGGTGATGGAGGTGTTGGTGGAAATTCTAGCCGTCGTCCGGGACAAGGTGGTTCTTCTTCTTTTATTGGCCCTTCTCTTACCTTAACGGCTGTAGGTGGTGGCTACGCAGGTACAGGAAGAAATACATCATCAGGTTGGAGAAACGGTGCCTCTGGCGGTTCAGGAGGAGGTAGTGCTTTTAACTCAAATTCTAGTTTTCCATCTGCTGGTGCTGGAACTTCTGGGCAGGGTAATGCTGGGGGTAGAACTGGAAACAGCGGTAATGATCCTAGAAATACAGGTGGTGGTGGAGGTGCTGGTGGGGTTGGTGGAAGAGGTACAAACTCTACTACTCGCCCAGATGGTGGTATCGGTGTAGAATATGATATAAGCGGAACGGCTACATATTATGCTGGTGGTGGAGGCGGTGGTTCTGGTAGAGGGCCGGGTGAAGGTGGTTACACTACTGCTGGTAGAGGTCTTGGTGGTACTGGTGGAGGTGGTAATGGTGGTGCTGATAATGCTTCTCCATATTTAGGTGCGGCTGGAACTGCTAATACTGGTGGTGGAGGTGGTGGATCTTCTGCTTATAGCGGTGCGTCAGGTGGTTCGGGTATAGTAATAGTGAGGTATACAAGATGAGTGGTACAAAAGCCAGACATACAAGTGAAAGCATAAGACTAGCAAAAGTTGTTGGGAGTGTTGACCTGAACGGAGGAGTCGGAGGAGTTCCTGCCTTAATAGGATCTTCTTTAAACGTGAGCACCATTACTGATGGTTCTGCAGGTACTTGTACAGTTAATTTTGAAACTCCTATGGCAGATGCTAATTATACAGTTGTGTGTTCACCTAGAGAAATTGATGGCTTAACAAATACATGGACATGCGTTACTAGAAGTCATACAACTAGTTCCTTTTATTTGGTTGTTAGTAAGTACAATAATTCAGCGGCTGATCTACAAGTAAGTTTTCTTGTCTTCGGAGACCATTAAAATGAAAAGAATAATTTATCCAAATGACGATGGTGGGGTTGCGATTGTTATTCCATCTCCAAATACAAAATACACAATAGAGCAACTTGCTCTTAAAGATGTTCCTGCTGGAAAACCATACAGAATTATAGACGCTACAGAAATCCCAACAGATCGTACTTTTCGTGAAGCATGGGAAGCAGACTTTAGCGAACCAGAAGGTTTTGGTATCGGGGCTGATGAGTTCTTTAGACTAGGCTATGGAGGATAAACTAATGTTAGTAAATGTTAATATGCAAAAAGCTAAACAAGTATGGAGAAATAAAATTCGGCAGGATAGAGAGCCTTTTTTTGCTTCTTTAGATGTAGACTATCTTAAAGCTACAGAAGCACAAAATGTCACCTTAAAAAACGACATAGAAACAAGAAAGCAACTGCTTAGAGATGCTCCAGAAGATGAGAGAATTGAAAGTGCCACAACACCAGATGAATTGAAAGTTGTTGACCCTGTAACAGAAGCTATGTACATTTCCGATTTAGATAAAGCAAAACGAGACAAACTTACAGAGATTGACGAGGCTTGGAAAGTTACACTAAATAATGGATGGCAAACACCAGAAGGCTGGAGTCTTGGAATCCATACAGATGACGTAGCCCTTTTAAATGCAGCTTTTTCTCTTGCAAAAGAAGCCGCTGCTCTTGGTTCTACTGATCCTGTAGTTATTTCAGACACTAATAGCGATCTTCATTATTTGACTTTAGCAGAAATGACTCCTTTAATGCTCTCTTACGGTGCAGCAAGAACTCAATTAAGTGGTGCTGATGCTGCTCGAAGACGACTTGTTAAAGATGCTACAACTATAGAAGAATTAGAGGAGATATAAAATGAGCATAGCTAGAGACATAAGCAGACAGACAAGCATACAAACAACAACACTAACTGCTGACCAAACCTCTGTGACTGTCACTGGTGGGTTTAATGGCTCTAATATTGAAGTGTATCTTAATGGAGTCAGACTTGTTCAAGGTCAAGACTTTACTCTTAATGGTACTAGTGGAATTGTACTTACAGCAGGTGCTGCTGCTGATGATATTATAGAATTTAATATTCGTAATACTTCTAACTCTGGATTTAGTTCGGCTGATACTGGGCAGATTGTGGATGGGGCTATTACTTCTGCCAAGCTATCTACTAGTACAACTGAATCTGTTAACGTAAAAAAAAGAGTAGCTTTTGCTTGGATTAAGTTTGATGGGTCTTTAGCAGCAGCCAGCATGAAATTAGATTCTTATAATGTTGATTCTATTACAGATAATGGATTAGGTAATTATGATGTTAATTTTACCACTGCTGCTTCTAGTGCAGACTATGCTTCTGTTGCTTCTTCTACTGCTACAGTTGCTAGCACCCAACATACGATTATGGCTGTTGGATCAACAACAGGCCCAGCTGGAGGTAAAGCAAACACAACTTCTTATTGCAACATAAGATGTTTTAATGCCACAAACTCAAATAGCAGTGCAGACTGTATAGTGTATCTTGTGGTATTTGCTAACGACACTTAACAGGAAGAACAATTAGGCTAATGGTGTATATAAAGTAATATTGCTAACAATAAAGGGTAAAAACAATGGCATGGACAATAGAAATCCCGCTAATTACTAGAGTTTGGATTAATGACCTAGACGCTAATCCAACTTATTCGGATGCTCGAATCAAACAGATTGTAGTTGTAGCAGCACTTAATGTTAATCGTGAAGTATCATTTACTGAAGACTATGATGTTGATGTTGTAAATGAAACGATTAGTCCCGATCCTTGTTTAGATGCTAGTTTAGATAATGACTTTACGGCGTTAGTAGCTTTAAAAGCAGCTTGCATATTAGACCAAAGCACATACAGAACAAAAGCTGTTAATGAAGGAGTAAAAGCTGGGTTAGCTTCTGCAACATTAAGCACAAAAGGAAATCTTAAAGGTTACTTAGATTTATTGAATGTTGGGCCATGTGCTATGTATGCTCAACTTAGGCAAGAGTTTGAAATAGGTAATCCAAATATGGTTGAAGCTGTACTTAGTCCTTTTGTTGGTAATGATTTTGACCCTTCCCAACTCAGTTCTTATTACGGATATGGTTTTAGAAACGGCCCCAATCAATTTTATAGTTAGGTGAATTATGGCTTTTTGTATTACAAATATAACTGTTGTAGATGTTCTGGATGATTCCCCCGGTGCTACTTGTTTAACAGTAACTTCTAGTAATATTAATATCACTAGAGGTAGTACTTTTAATATGCTGTTTAATCTACAAACTCAAACTACTGCTGAAGATGGCACTGTTACGACATCAGCAGCAGACTTAACTGGACAATCAGTAAAAATGGAAATTAAACAAACTGTTTCTAGTACTACAGATTTACTATTCGCTTCTGTTTCTAATAGAATGATTAGTATAGACTATACTGCTGGTAGAGTCACTGTAGAATTACCAGTAAAACATACTTCCAGATTGCCTCTAGGTAGTCTGTATTATTGCATAAAATTAATTGCTAGTGATGGCAATACTCAAAAGATTATTCAAGGCATTGCTACAGTATCGGATTGATAATGATTAATTCTACTTTTAATAAACAATTTACAGATCAGATAAATAGAATGTTTGGAGAGAATGGACTTTCCAGACCTTGTAAATTAGTAGCTAAAGATAGTAAGAAAACTCTGTGTAATAATTGTGATATAGATCCTATTAATGGTAAATCTAGTGGTAGGTATAAATCTGGAGGCCCTATTAATTTTCCATACGGGCAACTGTGTCCTATATGCAATGGGGTTGGTTTTATTTTTGATACTACTGGGAACGAAGAGACTATTGATCTTTTAGTAATATATGATTATAGAAAATTTATTACATTTAATACTAACGTAAATATCCCAGACGGTGCAATACAAGTAGTAGCTAAATTTGCAGACCTAGAAAAATTACAAAGAGCCAATACATTAATAGTGGACACAAGTGCTGGATACATACCTAATAATGAGTATGAACCAGTATCTCAACCTCAACCAATAGGACTTGGTGGAAGCGATTATTTATTCATGTACTGGAAAACAACATAATGGCTAGCGTGAACATCTTCGGGAAGCTGCTTACGAGTAGCACCGATTTTAAAAACTATATTCTTAAAACTGTAAAAGAGACAGTCAATAACAGACTTTTCAGTAAGCTTGTACCTGCTGAAGATACTATTAACGATATTGTTATTTCTAGCATCAAAGCACAACCAGAATACGCATCATTAAAAAGTGGAGAATTACGTCATAGATTTGGTATCCAGAGTGCTGCTCAAGTAGATGAGGTTTTGGCACAACTAGACGATATAGACACTAAAATAGAGAGAGCTAGAGTTAGTGGAGATGAAATTACAGCAGAAATTACGGTAAATATGATTAAATCCGATTTTGCTTCTTTAAGTGCTGGTTCTTATGTTAGTGAAGGTGGCTCTGAAATAGATTGGCTTAGCTGGTTGCTGTATGAAGGCAACAATAGTGTAGTTATAGGGTATAAGTATAAGCCTGTAGTCAGTCCCAAATCTAGAACAGGTAAAGGGATAATGATCAAAGGCGAAGGTAATATCTTTAGAGTTCCTCCTGCTTTTGCGGGAACTGCTGACGATAATTGGATTACAAGAGGGGTTGACGCTGCGTTACCTCAAATAGAAGATTACTTTAATAAGATTGTGAAGAAGGCATTATGAGTGCAGGCTTTATAGGCATAGATAAATATAGTGCTAATAGCATGACCGCACAGATTGAACATAATATTGTTTCTTTCTTGGATGATGGTCTGTTAAGAATCGGTGCATTTGGCAATGTTCTGGCCTCTGTATCAAATCTCTATGGTACAAACATGAGTGAATTACGTCCTGTAGAGAATGATAGCTATTCTGATTATACTTTGTGGCAAGCACCAAGGAAAAATTGGGTTTATGAAAACGTAACAGGAGTAGCTTACAGTCCTATAGCAGTAAGCGGAATTACCGTAAGTGGAGTAGTTGGGCCTGCTACGTTCTATCCCGGCCCTACAGGGAATACCACTTTAGGATATACCATTAATTATGAAGAAGGTTCTGTTCTGTTTAATAGAGAAGTGAACAGGTCGTGTGAGGTTACTGCATCGTATAGCTATAAACTATTTGATGTTGAAGTTGCCAGTAAATCTCAGATCTGGAAGAGTATACAGGAAGATTCCTTCGATCCCGAACATTTCAAAAATCCCTATTATGCTAGTGGAGATTTCAATATACCCTCAGAACATAGAGTTCAGCTACCTACTATTGTGATAGAAAGTGTGAACAGAAGCAAAAACAACCCTTGGAGACTAGGGGATCATAGTCTTATTTCAGATCAAAAAGTACTTTTACATGTGATTGCAGAGAATAAATCAGATAGAGATAAAATTAATGATATTCTAAACAGGCAAGCCACTCGTACGATAGACCTTTATGACCTGAACAAAGTAGTACAATCAGGAACTTATCTGTTAAATTTTGATGGTAGTGTAAATCCTAGTGGATTACAGTACGATGAGATTTTGGCTAATTCTGACTATAAATGGGTAGAATGTAGATTTAAAGATATTACCGTGTCAGACATGCAGTTTTTGGGTACTGATTTATATGGTTCTACCATACAAATAACAAACGAGTTGATTTTATTGCAAAATTCCTGAATTTAGTGTATTTAAGAATAACGTTTACCCTTTTATAAAACGGAGAAAATACTATGGCCAATAGAGTTTATTTTGCGTCCCAAGGTCTGAGTGTCAGTGGAACCACTGTCGAAGGTGCTCAGAGTGTCGGGATTAGCATCAATTACAATCTAGAGCAAGCTTTCCAACTCGGTAGGCTGGCGATTTATGACAATATTGTTACAGATGGTGAGGTTACAGTTACAGCTAGCAAGAATCTTGATGGTAATACAACCATGTTTGGTCTTATGGGTGGTGGTAATGTTGGTAGCTACGGAGAGACTAGAGTTCCTATCGTCGTTGCTAGTAATACTAGCGAATCTGACACATCACTAAACAGTGGTGCTCAAACTGCTACAACTATGACAGGCTGCTATTTGAGTAGTCTTTCATACACATTCCCAGTTGACGGTTTTGCTACAGAAGAAATTAGTTGGATCACAGATAACAAGACCACATCTGGTAGTGTGTCTGCTCCAGCAGCAACTGAACAAGAAAATGTTTATCGTCATCATGTTAGCTGGTCTGGTGTTCACTCAGCAGACAATGTTACAAACATTGCGATTAGCACAGACCTTGGACGAGAAGCTATGTTCAAGCTGGGTCAGTTTAGACCATATCATCGTTTTGCAAACTTCCCATTTGAGGTTACTGTAGAATTTACTGTTGCTAATACAACTGTAGATACTACCGTAGTTAATCTTGGTGGTGTTGATTGTACCACTGATGGTAATCTTCCGGGTACTCAGACTATTGAAGTTTATGTTTGTGATAGTAATCAAAATACCGGTACTCCCGGATATACTTTCACAATGTCTGGTTGTCGTCTAAGTGCTGTAAGTCAAGATGGTGGTGATACTGGTGGTGGAAATGCTTCTACAACCTTTACTTATACCACCTACAACAGCTTGACCGTTGCAGAATCTTTGGCGTAATAAGTAAGTTTTTACAAGTTAGAGGATTTCTAAATGAAGATATATCAATTTGGTGATATCTCGGTAGAAATCGCAGGTGTAGTACAGAGTCTAGTCCAAAGCGTTACAGTTAATTCTGATCGCGGGCTAGACTTTGTTACGTTAAGCAACCAAGCAACTCAGGATGTTATAAGAAAAGGACAAACAGTAACAATACAGATTAACTATATTGGGGACGGAACATTTTATAATCCTACATCAGCCCCATTATGTAATTCGTTAGGAGATATATTAATACATAGGCTTAATGACGATGATTCAGAAGGGGTAGATGCTCAAACTATTCTTTTTAAGAATTGTATTTTGATGGGAACTAGTAGTAGCATAGATGCTAGCTCTAGTTATTATGGCAATTTTTCAGCTACTTATCAATCTCAATATTATCTAACTGACACCGCAGGTATTAGCCGCCCTTCTCCTGCTACTGGAGATATAGGAGGTAGAGTATGCTATACTGAGTTAGAAACAAATCAAATATCATATAGTAGTAGTTGTAGTATTTCTAGAAAGTATCTTTATGAACCGGCCAGAGTAACCCCTACTCATCTCTGTATTGAATATCCTATTATTACTACTTCTACAGTAGGTGTAATAATGGCTGATGGAACAGTGCCAAAAGGAACAGGAAAGCAATCAAAATGTGACGGATCTCCGGGAGGGGACTCAAATGCCGGGTTTCCTAGTGGATCTTTAGAGGGTGTTGATATAGAAGGAGGAACTGCTGGCTCCAGCGACTTTCAAATATTTAACTTCAATTATAAGTCCACAAATAACTATGGATTAAATAGGATAATAAGTCTTCCAGACTAAAAAGGAGTAACTAAATCAAGGACTATACTATAAATCTAAAGTTTTTTCGTATCATTACAGGATTTTTTAACATACGAATAGACGATATAGACTATAAAATAATTTATCCTGATCATAAAATTAAGTATGCAGCAGAGGTGTTATATGTATCTCTGATGGAAAACTCTAAGTATGATACAGAGTATCTCAATTCTGCACAACTAAATGCTATACTGAAGAAGGAAAATCTATGGGACGAAGAGAAAGAAAAGAACCTTAAAGAAGTAGAGGAGCAAATAGATAAGCTCAAGATGAAATTATGCGAGCATTGGGATAAAAAAATAATTAAAGGCCAAGCACAGTCTGAACTAGATATGCTTAAAGATTATTATGTAGAGATGAAAACAATGAAGCATAGTTTGGATTACTTAACTTTAAATCATTATGCTACTAATATTAAAAATGAATATATAGTATCTCAGTGCATATTAGATATGAATGATTATAAAGTTTTTGATGAAGATTATGAGAATATAGATATTGAAGAATTAAAGCCTTTTATGGCAGAAATATTTAAGAATCAGCTTAGTGGAGATGATCTGAGAGCAATATGTAACGGAGATGAATGGAAGAGATACTCAAATTCTGACAATATTTTTGGCCCTTCTATTACTCTGAATGACGACCAAAATAATCTATTAGCTCTACAAAGAATGTATGATAATGTCAGACAACATCCTGAGTCACCTCCTGAAGATTTGATTGATAATCAAGATGCTCTAGATGGATGGTTTTTAATTCAGAAAGATAAAGTAGAAAAAAATAGACAAAAAAACAAGTCTTTAGAGAAGGTTCGGGGTAAAGTAGGGGGTCATGACTTTCAATACATTATAACGAGAAACATGGATGAAGCTGCTGCTATTGAGGATATGAATGACTCAAGAGGACGTCAGTTGGTGGATTCTGTGAGAGCAGCCACACCAAATGTTGGAGATGAAATGAACTGGAGAGAAATTCCATTCATTAAACAGGAGATACAATCTGAAGCTTATAGGAACCAAAAACAAGGAGTACCGCAAAGATGAAACCAGAAGACATAGCTGAATTAGCTGATTCAATAGAGAAAAAATTTAAAACATCTATGATAGGATCACTTTCTAGAATAGAAGATTATTTAGGGTTTGTATGGGGACATGAGAAAGACATGCTTTCTGTACAACAGGCAGACAATAGACAAATTTGGCAGGATTTAAGAGATGATATCCTAGATCATTGTAATTACCAAATGAGAGCTGCATTAAACGACGTTAGGAAGTTTGTGCAAAAAGAACAACAGGCTAATATTGCATATACAGAATCTATTTCTTTAAAATGTAATAATCAAAAAGGAGAATAATACTATGAGTGAAGATTCGTTTGTTATGGATATTGATGGTAAAAAGACAGAATTTATTGTCAAAAATCCATCATTCAAAGATCAGAGAGAAGCACAAAAAATATACAATCAGGCTTTTTCTGATGCTGTTAAATCCGGATGTATCGTTAGAGGTAGGCTTAATGATCTCCTGAAAGAACAGGGATTATGGGACGATGCAAAAGAAATGAAGCTAAATACGCTGCAACACGAGATTCTGGGTCATGAGCAAACACTAGCTAAAGGCGGTATTAGCCTACAAAGAGCTAGGGGTGTGGCTATGGAAATGCGAAAAATCAGAGAAGATTTAAGGGAATTAATTAGTTCTAGAACTAATCTGGATAACAATACCGCAGAAGGACAAGCTGATAATGCTAGATTTAATTACTTAGTCTCTGCTTGTTTGGTGTATTCAGACAATAAGAAGTCTTATTTTTCGAGTTATGAAGATTATTTAAATAGATCCGCAGATCCTGTAGCTATTAAAGGAGCACAATTATTAGCTACTAGATTATATGGACTTGATGATAGTTATGAACAAAATTTACCCGAAAATAAGTTTCTTAAAGAATATAAGTTTGTTGACAAGAATTTGAGATTCATCAACAAAGAGGGCAAACTGACAGATTCCGATGGTAGGCTAGTTGACGAAAATGGACGATACGTTAATGAAGAAGGTGATTTTGTAGATAAAGAAGGCAAAAGGGTTGATAACGAAGGCGAATATTTAGTTGAGTTTAAGCCATTCTTAGACGAGGATGGAACACCTGTAACACTGGAAGAAGCTAAAGATGAAAAACCTAAGAAAGCTACAAAGGAGGAGTCAGGAAAAGAAGACGAATAATCACATTGGTATCATAGTATTTTTTCAACAAGGACACTATATCTATACGGTATAGTGTCTTTTTGTTTTATAAGGGAACAACCACATGGCATCAGGTTATAATTTAACAGTTCAACTTAATTTGCAAGGGCCTAAAAATGTCCAAAGCATTGTTAACAATATCAACAAACAACTTGGAGGTATTAACGCTACTGTAAATATTAAAACAAATGCTTCAGCAGCAAAGCAATTACAGAACCTAGCTAATGGTGCAAAGAATGCAGCTACGCAAGCAACACAAGCGTCTAACGCTATGGAGAAGTTTGGTAAACAAGCTGGTCTTGCTGTAAAGCGTTTTGGTGCTTTTACTGCCGCTACTGCTATATTCTATGGTGTTACTAGAGCTACTGCACAAGCTGTAGATAAATTTATAGAATACGATAGACAGCTTACTAGAGTTGCACAGGTTACAAATACTGCAAAGACATCATTAGGAGATTTAGACAATACAATTACTCAGCTTTCTACTGGCTTAGGTGTTAGTAGTTCTGAACTAGCACAAGTTTCTGTTACTTTGTCACAAGCCGGTCTGTCTGCAAAACAAACAGCCCAAGCTCTACAAGCCTTGGCTTTAACAGATCTTGCTCCTACCTTTACTAATTTGAATCAAACAGTTGAAGGTAGTATCGCTTTAATGAAGCAGTTTTCTATTAGCACTGGTCAGCTAGAAGGTGCTCTTGGTAGTATTAATGCTGTTGCTGGTCAGTTTGCTGTTGAAGCAGGCGATATTATCACAGCTATACAGCGTACTGGTGGTGTGTTTGCTGCTGCAAGTAATGGAGTTAGTCAGGGTACAGATGCTCTTAATGAGTTTATTGCTGTATTTACTAGTGTTCGTGCTACGACCCGTGAAAGTGCAGAAACCATTGCTACTGGTTTGAGAACTATTTTTACCCGTGTTCAAAGAGAAGACACCCTAGAAGCATTAAAAGAGTTTGGCATTGAACTAACTGATTTAGAAGGTAAGTTTGTTGGGCCTTATAAAGCTATAGAATTGCTATCTCAAGGTTTGAGAAATTTAGATCCTAGAGATGTTAAGTTTAGTAGCTTAGTAGAAGAGCTGGGTGGTTTCCGTCAGGTTGGTAAAGTTATTCCTTTAATTCAACAGTTCTCTACTGCTCAAAATGCTTTAAATGCTGCACAAGCAGGTGCTGGTTCCTTAGCCAAAGACGCTGCGGTTGGTCAACAGGCTCTAGCAATACAGATTGCTAAAGTACAACAAGAATTTGAGGCTTTGATCAGAAGTATTGGACAAGATCAAGGTATGCAAGACTTACTATCTTTAACTCTTGATGTTGCTAGTGCTATGATTACTGTAGCAGATAGCGTCAAGCAACTGATACCATTACTAACTACTTTGGGTGCTATTAAGATCTTTGCCGGTATCCCCTCACTTGCTAAAGGTTTTAAGGCAGGACTAGGTGGCAAAGGATACGCTACTGGTGGTTATGTTACAGGGCCGGGAGGTATAGATAAAGTACAAGCAAAATTAACACAAGGCGAATATGTCATTCGTAAAAAAGCTGTACAAAGTTTAGGTAAAGATAAACTAGAAGAAATTAATCGTACTGGTGAAATGCCCGGATATGCCAAGGGAGGCCCGATTGCAGCAGAAGGATTTGCTAGCTCTGCTGTAAGAAAAAAAGTTGTAAGACCTAAAGGAGAGCCAAAAGATTACCAAGCAGGTAATTTAGTTAACTATAACGATCAATTTCAATTTAGTATTACAGAAATACCTGTAGATGCTAGTCCTAAAATTGGCAACACAATGTTTGAAAAAAGAGTTGCCGCTACTCTTAAAGGTAGATGGCAAGGTAAAAACAAAGCTGTTGATGTTGTAGGAAGTGGCGGAGAGCCTATTGAAGTTCGAAACAGAGGAGAGCTTACAGATCCTGCTACACTTGGAGATAAGTTAGCTAGACATTATATAACTGATTTGAAAAACTCAGCTATATTGGCGAATACAGGTAAAGGTAATGAAAATCTTAATCTTGGCAATATAAAGGTTGCATACAACACAGGTAAATTAGACGAAGAAACAAAAGCAGGACTTGGAAAATCACAATCACTTGCGAAACTTCCTAAAGGTGCAAAACAAGGAGGTTTTGATTTTACTAAAAAGGCTAAGGGTGGAAACATCGGCCCTGAAGAACAAAATGCACTGTTAACTTCTGGTGAATATGTTCTTAGTAAAGAGGCTGCAAAGAGATTAGGCAGAAATAATTTAGATAGTCTTAATCAAGCAGATAGACAAGATTTGCCTAGATATCATACTGGTGGTGCAGTTGGACATATACCTCGTTACAATACTGGTGGTGGAGTATCAGGCACTGGTCTAGTAATCACAAGTATAGCCATACAAGGATTGACTAGTGCAATTTCTACAAGTATAGAAGACGCATCTAGCGAAGGAGCAGCAATATACGGTGCTGTTTTATCAGGTGCTGGAAGTGGATTATCTTCAGGTTTAGTTATTGGTCAGATCGCCTCTCTCATTCCGGGTCTGGGGCAGTTTGCAGGAATTATAGGAGGACTTACAGCAGTAGGTCTAGGGGTTACTAAGGCTTTCATTGGTGCAGAAAATGCAGCTAAACAATTTGCAGAAAAGATAGCCCAACAGGATATTGAATCAGCTTTAACTAAAATAGAAACGGGCTTTGAAAAGGTAGCAGTAGAAGCTACTAAGCTAGAGGGCTTAGGAGATGTTATTGATGGCATTGCCGCAGCAACGAGAAATATTTCAGCTAATAGAGATAGAGAGATAAATACAGGAACTCAATCACTTACAAATTTCTTAACAGAAAATTTATTGGGAGGACAGCCAGAATTAAGTCCTCAACAGATAAATGCAGGAACCACAAATGAGCAGATAGCTGCACAAAGGGCTTTAGTATTAGAACTCAAAGGTATTAGTGCTTACTTTAGCACTCTAACACTATTTGGGAATAGTGATGCTAGAGCTGGGGAGAATTTAAGAGGAGAAATAAATGAGATAAACAAACAAAGATCTGTTGAAAGTGCTAAAGAGTTTAAGGCTGTTGCAGACAGTGCTGTTAAGATTATAGAATCCAGACTAAAGGATGGAATCGACTTAAATGATATTATAAACTCTGACGCATTTGATAAACTGGCTGAATCTTTAGCTAGGTCAAATCCTGCTGTTGAAGCATTAATTTTAAGTATACAAGCCAATACTCAGATTAGCGAACAAGAAAAACAAGCTAGAATAAATAGAGTTATACAAGAACGAGCACAAGCTGAGATAATAAGGCAGACCGCTGCTACAAGAGCACAAATAGAAATTGACGCAGCACAAGGTCAAGGTAAGGAAATATCTACAACTCTTAATAGAGTATTTAATAACTTTGAACAGGTATTTAATAGAACAGCATCTGCGATAGAAGCCTCGTTTAATAGAATACAGCTTAATTCAAGTGCTCTTACAGGAGATGCTAAGATAGGCTTAGGACAAGATAGGGTTACTGCTGTACTAGAAAATCCAAGAGCCTTCAGTTCTGCTGAATTTACAGATGCAGTTAATTCTCTTAAACCTTTATTAGGAAGTCAAGCAAATCTCATAGGCAGTTTAGCTACAGCTGGAAGAGATTTAGAAGGTAGAATTATATCTTCTATTAACACAAGAATGCAAGAAAATCCCGATGCTACAGGTGCTCGTCTTGCTAGGTTGGTGGGTAGTGATATTAGAGATATTGCTGGTGATTTAAGACTCCCTCCAGAAATTGCAGAGACTTTAATCAATCAAATTACTGCGGGTATAGAAGGGTTAAGAACAACAGGGAAAGATAAAGCAGATGTAGATAGTTCAACTGTTAGAGAAAGCATCACTGGTTTTGGGGACACGATAGATGCTATATCTGGTTCTACTAGCGTTCTAATTCAGGCTCAACAATCATATCGTGCTGCTTTAGAGCAATATACCAGAGTGTCTAATCAAATTATTACCACATTAGAAACACGAAACAATTTATTAAATAGAAGTTTTAGTATATTAGAGCGTGGAGCCTTGCGACTTAGCCAAGCATTTGGGCAAGCTGAAACAGCATCTTCTGCTAGAGCAATTCAAAACAGAGAGATAGGTAGACAAACAGGAGGATTAACAAATCCTGTAGATATCTTTAGACAGCTTATTAAGCTAAATGAACGTAGACAAGATCTTCAAACCAGAAGAGAAGGAGCAGAAGGCCCCGGTGCGTTAAATGAATTTCAGAATTTTGATGACAGCTTGATTCAGACTAATGTGCAAATTAATCAGTTAGAACAGGCTCTTCAAAGTTTAGCTGGTAGCACATCTGTAGCTGATGCCGCTTTATCTGAAATAGCTGCTCAAAATCAAAGAAGGCAGCAGCAAGCAGGCTTTTTAGAAAATTTAGTTGGCTCTACTCCTGAACAACTTAGAGGTTTAAATCAGGCTTATGCAGATATGCAGAGGGCTATGAATGGACAAATTAGTACTATACAAACTAGTTCTGAAGCTCAAAGAATTTACATAGAGACACTACGACGAACTGGCAATAGGAATATGGCTGGTGAAGCTGCTCAAGGTCAACTGGCTCAAGAAAGATCA
>Ga0228662_1000455_pt1 | contig 20435 bp, 18 predicted proteins | sample 76DmetaG_FD_183173 | JGI IMG/M metagenome (GOLD analysis project Ga0228662, IMG submission 183173) | Seawater microbial communities from Monterey Bay, California, United States - 76D | ecosystem: Environmental > Aquatic > Marine > Coastal | place: USA: California | collected 2016-11-10
CACTGATCACGGTGTTTCTCGCGTTTGGCCTGACTAAGCTGGCAAAAACAAAAATTGGCGGACAAACCGGCGATGTATTAGGCGCAACCCAAGTCCTGTGCGAGACCGCGATCCTAGTTTTCGTGGTCGCTTAATAGCAGTGAACAAAAAACCGCGCGAGGTTTTCGTCTCGCGCGGTTTTATAGGTTTGCAGCGGGCTTAAATCGCAGCGATGACAGGCACAACGCGGCTCATCAAGACATCCACAATCTTTGTCCCGGCAGCAACTTCGTCGCCACCTTCAACAGCAGCAACCTCACGTGTAAGACGCTCAAGCGCAGCTTCGTAAAGCTGACGTTCTGAATAGCTTTGCTCGCGCTGATCATCAGTGCGGTGCAAGTCACGAACAACTTCAGCAATTGCGATCAGATCACCAGAGTTGATTTTTTGTTCGTACTCTTGCGCACGACGCGACCACATCGCACGCTTAACTTTGGCTTTACCCTTTAGCGTTTTCATAGCGTGAAGAATGTCATTTGGAGATGACAAAGACCGCATGCCGATTTCAACGGCTTTATGTGTCGGCACGCGCAAAGTCATTTTGTCTTTCTCGAAAGAAATCACAAACAATTCTAGCGTAACGCCAGCCACTTCCTGTTCTTCAACATCAGTGATTTGACCAACGCCATGGGCTGGGTAGACCACAAATTCACCAGTACGGAAGTCGAGCTTTTTCGATTTAGTCATTCATTTTCCTCAGAAAACAGATAATTTCCATGCAAAATTCAAAGTCAAAAGCGCAGCTGGCGGGGCAAGAATGCCACGTCAAATTTGCGGTTTTCAGTGATTTCTGGGCCCAGCTTCTTAAATATCGCTGGGCAGGGAATTGATCCGTTAGGTTATGTACTCAAACACCATACCACAAAAAAGCCCCCCAAGAAAGTTCACTGGGAGGCCTTTTAACTAAAAATAACAAATTACTTTGTAAAATTCATGGTTAGGAACATATTTCAGCCTCAAGACCGCGAATCTATAGTGGCTTAACCACCCTCACCTGGCGCTTCAGAGAAGAGCTCCATCTTGCCTTCTTTGCCGTCCATTTCTTCCGCATTTGGAAGCTGGTCCTTTTTGGTGATGATCACAGGCCACAGCTCTGAGTACTTTCGGTTGAACTCAACCCACTTTTCCATGTCTGGCTCAGTATCGGGGCGAATAGCATCTGCGGGGCATTCTGGTTCGCACACGCCGCAATCGATGCATTCATCAGGATGAATGACCAACATATTTTCACCCTCGTAGAAACAATCTACAGGGCAGACCTCGACGCAGTCTGTGTATTTGCAGGCGATGCAAGCATCATTGACGATATATGTCATAAAGAGTCGCTCGTTTTTTAACGGTTCGATGGAGTAGCTAATTCAGTGAAGAGGATCATTCAAGGTCGTCTCTGACGTCACTGAAGGAATGAATGCGATAAAGATCACCTTTACGGCGATCACGCTTGGTTGGACGCCCTTTTCCTTCAAAGCTAGGGTTTGCAGGATGTTTGTTCTCTTGCTTAACCTTAGGCGGGGTCAAATCAGTGTAAAGTTCTTGGGCTTCGGGTGCGGGACCGCGGCGATCTCCGATATCATCGATCTGAATCACGCGTGTTTGCGTACCGACGGCAAAGGTTAAAACGTTGCCCGCTTGGATCAGAGTTGCCCGCTTTGTGACCCTATCTCCATCAACGCGAACATCGCCAGCTGCAACACGAGCTGCTGCCAATGATCTTGTTTTAAAAAATCGGGCAAACCACAGCCATTTGTCTAGCCGTTGTTTGCCCGATGGATCGCTCATTTAGTTACCGCTTTTCAATCCCATCAATGCCGCTGCGAACGGATTGTCAGGATCGATTTTCTTCTCGGGCTTGGTTGGACGGGCCGAGAAAGACTTTGCCTTGTCATCGCGCGCACCTTTGTTGGCACCACGTGGCTTACCTTTTGGTTTGCCTTTGCCACGGCTTTCACCGCTTGGCTTATCGCCAGTGCGAGCTGGACGTGTGTTTGCACGCGGTGCACGTGCCCAAGTGAAGGTGTAGAACACTTCCATCTCAGCTTCGGCAACAGGTGTTTCTGGATCGGCAGGTTCAACAGGTGCGACTTCTGCTACAGGTGCATCTGATACGGCCTCAGAAGGTGCCGCCTTTACCTTAGCCCGCTCACCTTTTTCGCCCTTATAGCCCAGGCCCTGCATCAGGTCCGCGAATTGCTCAAGCGTCATACCTGTAATGGACAGCATGTCAGCTTTGGCCTCAAACCCACCACGTGAGTCCTCTGAGCGCAGCATGTCAGCAAGACGTTCCAACATATCGATGCGGATCGCGCGTTCGCCTGCAATGCGATAACCAGACATCGTGTCTGCCCCTTCTTTCACACCCTTTTCAGCTGGGATCGTGACCAAGCCGGGGGGAGGTGATTCAGGGAATACATCCAAACCTTTGTTCAGAGACCAAAGCACCAAACGCAAGCGCGTCGCAGCTGGCTTCAACAACAACGGCATGAAGATGGTGAATTGACCAAAACGGATACCGTGTTTGCGCAATGCACCACGAGCATCTTGATCAAGCGCCTTAACTTCGTTGGCCACTGCAGAGCGTGGCAACATGCCCATGTTTTCTACCAATTGAAATGCAAAGCCACGTGCCAAACCGGTCAACGCTTCATCGCGACCCAGGTTCAACAACGGCTCAAAAAGGGCCGCAACTTTACGATCGATGAAGTGCTGCAAGCGACGTTGCACTTTTTCAGCAACCTCAGGTCCCGCAACATCATCAACAAAGACTTCTACCCGTGGCTTAAGCGCATCGGCACCAGCAACAAGTTTACCAACGGCCGAAGAACCCCACATAAGGCCACCCTGTTCCGTATAGTCAATTTCGGTATCAGGAGCGTTATAAAAACGATCAGCGCGCAGATGGAACTGCGGGGCTAACGCCTGAAGCGCCGCCGTTTTGATCGTTTTGGCCTCAGCCACTCCAGTGCCTTTGTCCTGGCTAAACCGGAAACCATCCAGCTTACCTACAAATTCACCCTCTACAGTCACTTCACCTGCGTCGTTTACTTCGGCCACCATGGCTTCCTTCTGTCCCAATCGGCGCAAAAGCACGGATGTGCGCCGATCTACAAATCTTTGGGTCAAACGCTCGTGCAGCGCGTCCGACAACCTGTCTTCTACAGAACGTGTCTGCTCCCGCCAATGACTTTCGTCATTTGTCCAACCTTTGCGTTGTGCAACATAGGTCCAAGTCCGAATAAAAGCGAGCCGTTTGGACAATGTATCGATGTCACCATCTGTCCGATCGATGACTTTGATTTGACGTTCCATCCATTCGTCTGGAATGCACCCACTTTGATGTAAGTAGTTATAAATAACGGCTACGAGGTCCGCATGTGTGCCCCGACCGATACCGCGGAAGTCCGGCAAACGACATGCATCCCAAAGCAATCTGACAGACGGTCCATCGGTTGCGCGGGCGCTGACTTCTCCCACCTGGGATAAGTTTTTTAGTGTTGCTAAATCGTCAGCTTCACGGGCTTTGACCAACATTTCGTGGTCTGGTGATGCCTCAAGTGTCTGAATCAGGCGGTCAACACTTCCAAATTGAAGCGCATGATTGCGGAAATTCAATTTGCGCTGTGGCGTGAACTTATGGTCCATAATGGCTTGCGCCATGCCGTCATCCAGGGGACGCGCGTCCCCTGTGACTCCAAATGTCCCATCTTTTAGACCTCGCCCTGCCCGCCCTGCAATTTGCGCAAGTTCATTGGGCGCAAGTGGACGCATACGGCGCCCGTCAAATTTGGACAGTGCAGAAAAAGCTACGTGGTCAACATCAAGGTTCAGCCCCATCCCGATGGCATCTGTCGCCACCAGATAATCAACTTCTCCGTTTTGATACATCTCAACCTGAGCGTTACGCGTCCGCGGGCTAAGTGCGCCCATCACAACAGCCGCCCCGCCCTTTTGACGTCGCAGTAGTTCAGCGATCGCATATACGTTTTCGACGGAGAACCCGACAATCGCGCTACGCGGACGCATGCGGCTAATCTTTTTTTGGCCAACATACGTCAGTTAAGACATTCGTTCTCGTCGCAGAAACTGTGCTTCAGGGATGAGTTCAGCAATCGCGCCTCGCATAGTGTCGGAACCAAGAAAAAGCGTTTCCTTCAGACCGCGAGCACGCAACAAGCGATCTGTGAAGATATGGCCACGCTCAGAATCTGCACATACTTGGATTTCATCAACTGCTAGAAAATCGCACCCCATGCCTTCTGGCATAGCCTCAACCGTACACACCCAATACTGAGTACGCGGTGGGACAATGCGTTCCTCACCTGTGACCAAGGCCACAACTGACGGCCCACGAATTGCAACGATGCGGTCATAGACCTCGCGCGCCAGAAGGCGCAGCGGTAGGCCGATGATGCCCGTTCGATGCCCCAACATACGCTCGATTGCATAGGTGGTTTTACCTGTGTTTGTCGGACCTAAAACGGCCACGACACGTCCGTTCAGCGACACGACATTCCCTTAATGACCCAAGCTTTTAAAGCTCACGCCCGATTCCTTGGCTTTCCAGCCGTTCAAGTGCATTGGTCGCGTTTTCGTGATTGGGATGCAAGCGCAGAACCTCCCTAAATGCCTTTTCAGCACGGGAAAAATCTTCGAATGTCATCATCATTGACCCAAGGCCAAAAACCGCATCAAAATTGTTAGGATTCAACACCAAAGAGCGTTTCAAGTCGGCTAACGCGGGCCCAAGTAATTCGATTTCGAAATACGCTATTGCCCGTGCATGCCAACCCTCAGCAAAGTTTGGGGCATGATCAGTGAGCGCAGTAAAGTGTTCGATTGCAGCATTTGTATCCCCAGAGACCATCGCGTCGCGTCCGCGTAAAAGCAGCAAATCCAATGCCTTAGAACCCGATCGCGACCACTCCAATTTCAGCGCCCGTTCAATTCTGGCAATCTCTCCGACTTCGGCAGTTTTTAGCTGCTCCATCAAATCGGAGGTGACCGACTGCGCAGCCAATGGTAAGGAATTTATGACTGTCATCATAATTGCCGCAACGGTAAGTTTGAGGTTCGCTGTTTTGATGCCCATATTTAGACATGTAACAGGACGCGGCCGCATTTCCATAGCAGTCTGCGCAAAATAGCCAAAAGGGCCACAACACATGAGTGATATTATCAACGCAGCCGTTACTGCATTGAACGAAAAATTGGCAGGAGCCGCATTTGATGGTTCCGCTAAATTCGAAATCGAAGGCGAAGGCGGCGTGGTAATCGACGCTGATGGTGCACGTTCAGGCGACGATGAAACAGATGTAACCCTCAGCGCAGATGCAGAAACGTTCGAAGGCATCTTGGCCGGTGATACAAATGCCACAAGTGCATTTATGACAGGTAAGCTTAAGGTCGATGGCGACATGGGCATGGCAATGAAATTGGCCTCTGTTTTAGGCTAAGGATCTAACATTATGACTTTGACTGCCGCACCGTTTTACTCTGACGTTTGCCCATCGGGTGAGAATGCAACGGCCTATTGGGCCCACACATCAGACAGTAAACGTATCAGACTGGCGGTCTGGGCAGAAAACGCGGCTAGGGGTACAGTTTTGCTGTTCCCTGGCCGCACCGAATATGTTGAAAAATATGCCGCTTGCGCCGAGGGCCTCGAGAGCCGCGGGTATTGCACAATTGCAGCCGATTGGCGCGGTCAAGGCTTGGCAGATCGTTTGTTGGATGACCCAATGGTCGGCCATGTCGAGAGATTTCACGACTTTCAAAAAGATGTCGACGCGCTCGTTAGTGCTGCAACAGAATTAAATCTGCCGAAACCTTATTATCTCGTCGCACATTCAATGGGTGGAGCTATCGGACTACGCGCATTGGAAAATGGACTTGCGGTAAAGGCCGCTGTTTTTTCCGCCCCAATGTGGGGTATTCACCTTGCGCCACATCTGCGCCCAGTAGCATGGATACTAAGCCACTTGATGCCAATACTTGGCAAAGGCGCATCATACCCGCCAAACACATCACCTGAATCTTATGTGCTTACGGCGGCTTTTGAAGACAATATGCTGACCACCGATCCACAAATGTTTGAGATGATGACAGATCAGGTCGCTAAATATGACGCATTAGGCCTTGGCGGTCCCAGCTATGTTTGGTTACGCGAAGCCCTCAAAGAGACGCGGTCACTCGCGGCCCTTAGTTCCCCGAAGGTCCCAACGCTAACATTCTTGGGCACCAATGAACGTATTGTTCGTGTCAGTTCAGTCCATGACCGGATGAGACGCTGGGCTAATGGTGCTCTTGAGCTTGTTCAGGATGCTGAACACGAAATTCTGATGGAGCAACAGAGCATCCGCGATAGTGCATTAGATCAGATTGCCGCACTTTTCACAGATCATAGCTGACAAGGTTGTCCATCATCACTTTTGAAAGTGGTGACCGAAAACTCTCGCACACCGTTTTTTTGAAAACATGCCTAAAACGCGCAGGTTGTGACAACCAACGCGCAGCATTTGTGCATTTGTGCCTTGTCCCGCGAACGCCTCGCACATACCTATTGGTTTAGAAAATCAATGAGGCTTCAAATGTTCCAACTCCCCTTCCCCGTCCAAGATGTAAACGCAGGATCTGGAGGCATCGATAGCGATGGTCCAATGGGCAATTTACCCGAATGGAACCTGGATGACCTGTATACTGGCGAAGATGCGCCCGAGCTCAAACGCGACCTTGAGTGGCTTGAAACAGAATGCGCAGCCTTTGCCGCCGACTATGAGAACAAGTTGGCCATGTTGGATGCTGCGAGCTTGCTAAATTGCGTTCTGCGCAACGAAAAGATCAACCAAGTTGCTGGGCGCATTATGTCCTATGCAGGATTGCGCTATTACCAGATGACAACAGACGCAAGCCGCGCAAAATTTATGTCGGATGCGCAGGAAAAGATTACCAACTACACGACACCACTGGTCTTCTTCACTCTCGAACTGAACACACTCGACGACTATCACATGGTAGCTCTGTTGACTGCCAATGCTGATCTGGCACGTTACAAACCCGTATTCGACCGCATCCGAGCCATGAAGAAATACCAACTGTCTGACGAGCTGGAAAAATTCATGCACGACTTGGGTGTTGTTGGCGATGCATGGGAACGCTTGTTTGATGAAACCATCGCCGGACTTGAGTTCAACGTCGAAGGTGATCTGCTCAATATCGAGGGCACACTAAACTTGCTCACAGACCCTAATCGCAGCAAACGCGAAGCGGCAGCGCGTGAATTGGCCGACGTCTTTGGGGCCAATGTCAAAACCTTCGCCCGTGTGCACAACACGCAAGCCAAAGAAAAGGAAATTATCGACCGTTGGCGTGGCATGGAAACACCACAAACAGGGCGGCATTTGTCCAACGACGTAGAACCCGAAGTGGTCGAAGCATTGCGCAATGCGGTTGTCGCAGCATATCCCAAGCTAAGCCACCGTTATTACGAATTAAAACGTAAATGGCTGGGCCTTGATGTGATGCAGGTTTGGGACCGCAATGCGCCCCTCCCGATGGAAGACACGCGCGTCGTGGATTGGGCAACTGCCGAAGACATGGTGATGTCAGCCTACAACGCGTTTGACCCACGTATGGGCGAGCTCGCAGCGCCCTTCTTCTCAGATGGTTGGATTGATGCAGGTGTAAAGCCCGGTAAAGCGCCGGGGGCATTTGCGCATCCGACTGTGACGAATGTACACCCATACGTCATGCTCAATTACTTAGGGAAACCACGCGATGTCATGACATTAGCCCATGAACTGGGCCACGGCGTGCACCAAGTGTTGTCAGCAGAACAAGGCGAAATGCTGTCCTCAACCCCACTCACGCTAGCTGAAACGGCCTCCGTCTTTGGCGAAATGCTTACGTTCCGCAAGATGCTTGATGGGGCTGAAACCAAATCAGAACGCCGCATCCTTTTGGCTGGCAAGGTCGAGGACATGATTAACACAGTTGTGCGCCAAATCGCGTTCTATGATTTTGAGTGCAAACTGCACGCAGCACGTGCTCAAGGCGAACTCACCCCAGAAAATATCAATGATATTTGGATGAGTGTACAAGGCGAAAGTCTCGGGCCAGCATTCGAATTCATGGACGGTTATGAAACCTTCTGGGCCTATATCCCCCACTTCGTCCATTCACCGTTCTACGTTTACGCCTATGCTTTCGGCGACGGCCTCGTGAACGCGCTTTATGCGGTTTACGCAGAGGGTGATGAAGGTTTTGAGGACAAATACTTCGAGATGCTCAAAGCTGGCGGATCCAAACACCACAAAGAACTGCTTGCACCATTCGGTCTTGATGCGTCTGATCCGAAATTCTGGGACAAAGGTCTTTCAATGATTTCAGGGTTCATTGACGAACTCGAAGCTATGGAAGACTGAAACTAACTTGGTCACGCGCACGACCGCGCGTGACCAACGCCATTTCATCTTACCAAAAAATACTCTCCCCGAAGGGTCGCTCAGAGAATACGCAAAACGCTCATTTCAACTGACTGTCCTTGCTCCCACGCCGATTGATCCCGCCACGATTTTGATGCTGGGTCTCACGCTCCTGAACACAATCAAGGCAAAGTTTCACGCCAACCACCGCCAAGCGCCGTTCTTTCGAAATTCGCTCGTCGCACTCAGCACAATTTGAAAGGCTTTCGCCCAAAGGTACTTTGCGCGCAAGCATACGGGCCAGTTCATCGTTGATTGATGCCTCAATCTGTTCGCTCACTGCGCCGTCTTTTGCCCAACCTCCGGCCATTGCTGTCTCCAAAATTAATTCAGGGTGTAACGTTACCCGTTGCCCCAATTTCGATCTCGCATATGATCCAGTCAATCAAATTCAACGGAGCCGACGATGCGTGCCTTAAAAAAACTAGTTGCCGGTTTTCTATTCTTTATCGTCATCGCGATTAGCGCCTTTCTTACATTCGCCCCCGCTTACGTCGAAAAATCCCGCAACAGTATTGTCCCCCACGATCCGTATCCCGTCTCGAAAACAGCCCAAGCCCTTCACGACACCCTGTTAATCGGCGATTGGCATGCCGACAGCCTGCTTTGGCAACGCAACATCGCCAAACGCGGCAATCGTGGACAAGTGGACATTTCGCGATTGATCTAAGGTAATGTCGCGATCCAAGTTTTCACTGCCGTGACCAAAAGCCCCAAAGGCCAAAACTATGACAACAACGCAACCGACGCGCCTGATAACATAACCCCGCTTGTAGTTGGCCAACTCTGGCCACCCCGCACTTGGACCTCACTGTTGGAGCGCGCCTTGTATCAGGCCGAGAAACTGCACGCGATTGCCGAGCATTCCCCCAATCAGCTGAGTGTCATCACCTCCCTCGCCGAACTCGAATCACATCTCGTAAGCCGCGCCGCTGGCAGTAAGGCAATCGGTGGCCTACTGGGGATCGAAGGGGCCCACCCTCTCCAAGGTGACTTGTCAAACATGGACAGGCTTGAAGCCGCAGGTCACCGCGTCATTGGCCTGCAACATTTCTTTGACAACGATCTAGGCGGCTCCCTGCATGGGTTCAGCAATCGTGGCTTGACTGATTTTGGCCGAAGTGTTGTCGCAGACATCGCAACGCGTGGAATGGTTCTGGACCTTGCTCATTCCTCGCCAAAAGTGGCGCAGGATGTGTTGGATATGACTGATATGCCCATCATCGTCAGCCACACCGGCATCTATGGTCATTGCCCCGCAAAGCGCAACTTTCCTGATGACCTAATGCGCCGCATCGCGGCATCTGGTGGGGTATTGGGCATGGGGTATTGGGCCGAAGTCGCCTGTGGTGACATCAGCCCCGCAGGTATCGCGCGTATGATCAAGGCGGGGATTGAAGCCGTCGGCGTTGATCATATCTCGCTTGGTTCAGACTTTGATGGCTCGGTCGAGACTGCGTTTGACACATCCGAATTGCCTGCACTTACCCACGCACTGCTCGAGGCTGGTCTTTCCGAAAAAGACATTCGCAAAATCATGGGTGAAAACCTCATCCGCGTTCTGCGGGCGAGGCTAAAGTAATCACTCCGCCATTTGCGCGTCAACCTGCTGTTCCTCATTGATCATCGCCTGTAACTGGCGACGGAACCGCAGTTGTCCGCCATCAATCGGCAGGTCGATATGGGGCGAGGTTTTGTTGCTCATGCCTTTTTGGACCTCGTTCAACACCGCGCGATCCTCTTCAAATGCGTGTTGCACATCCTCGGTCATCAACTGTGACAGGGCTTCATCATCAGGGCGGATGTTGCGCAGTTGGAACCAGTAATAACGCGTTTCGCCCTCGGTTGTTGGGGTCATGAAGTTATAGCTGTCCATGATGAACACATCCTCATGCAATGGCCCATCAGGCCCCCCTGTGCCCGAAGGTGTAAACACCGCGCGGATCAACGCATGTGAGGGGTAGCGCACCTCGTAATGCTGCAATCGGTCGCAATTTCCCGTAAAGCCAATGACCTTTTTGTAAAACGGTGCGGGTTCCACATCCATCATCCAGCGATGCACGATCACACCCTCCTCGTTCTTGGTCACCCGCAGTGGCGCGTCCTTGGTCGCGGCTTGGCCAAAGCTGCCTGCATGCACCCATGCTACGTGGGTCGGGTCCAACAAGTTGTCACACATCAACAGGTAGTTGCATTCCAACTCCATCGCGTCGCCGCGATTGATGCCCCAGTCCGGGTTCTCATAGTTTTCGATCTCGAAAATATCATGGGGATCAGCCAAGGCGGGGTTGCCCATCCAAATCCAAACCAGCCCGTATTTTTCATGCAGGGGATAGGCGTGAACCTTGGCGTTGGACGGGATGCGCCCTGTGCCCGGTGCCCAAACGCATTGGCCAGCGCAATCAAACGTCAGACCGTGGTAGCCACATTCAACAGTGTCGCCTTTGATACGGCCCTTGGACAAGGGTAGTTTGCGGTGTGGGCAGGCATCTTCTAACCCGACAAATTCGCCTGTCTCAGTACGGAAGACGCAAATTTTTTCGCCCAAAACCATAATCTGCTGCAAATCTCGTGTGATCTCTTCAGCCCAAGCAGCCACATACCATGCGTTTTTCAGAAACATTTACAATTCTCCCTTAGTCACGTGTGACTACATCGTTTTTATGCAGCAACGTCCACAAAAAAGGCGCCAGTTGCCCGGCGCCTTTTCCACAATTCTAGTCTTAGCTGGCTTTAGCCAAGGGCCGCGCTGCAACGTCCGCAAACTTCCGCATGTGTGTGTCCGCCAACATCTGGAAGGATTTTCCAGCAACGGCCACATTTGTCGCCTTCAGCCTTCGCAAAGACAACTGAAACGCCCTCGACCTCAGGGATCACAAACGCGCCTTCAGGGGCTGCGCCTGTTTCCAGCTTCACTTGGCTGGTGATGCACAGATCGGCAAAGGTTTCTGGGTTGGTGATGACCGCTGCCAGTTCTTCGGACAGGTACACGCTTGGGCATGCCTCGAGCGAGGAACCGATAACCTTGGCTGTCCGCTGTTCTTCAAGCGCACCCGTCACAACACGGCGCACGGCGCGCAGGATGTCAGAACGTGCTGCCAGCGCATCATTGCGCCACTCGGCTGGTGTCTCTGGGAAATCAACCAGGTGAACAGATGTGTCAGCCCCGTTACGTTCCAGCCAGACCTCTTCCATCGTGAACGGTAGGATCGGTGCAAGCCAAGTAGTGAGGCGTGCGTATAGGTGATCCAGTACGGTCAAAGCCGCGTTTTGGCGCTCAGACGCCCCATCACAATACAACGCATCCTTACGAACATCGAAGTAGAAGGATGACAGGTCTTGGGTCGCAAATTCAAAGATCGCGCGGAACACGCCTTGGAAATCGAACTTGGCGTAACCCGCACGCACTGTCTCATCCAGAACAACCATCTTGTGCATGATCAACTGTTCCAGCTCTGGCATGTCTTTGACATCCACAGCCTTGGACGCGTCAAAGTCAGCCAATGACCCCAGCATAAAGCGGATCGTGTTGCGTAGACGACGATAGCTGTCTGAGACGCCTTTCAGGATTTCATTCCCGATGCGTTGGTCAGCGGTATAATCCGTTTGAGCCACCCAAAGGCGCAGAATGTCTGCACCGTATTGTTTGATGATGGTTTCTGGCACGATGGTGTTGCCGATGGATTTGGACATCTTCATGCCCTTCTCATCCAGCGTGAAACCATGTGTCACGACATTGCGGTATGGTGCGCGGCCTGTAGTGCCGACAGATTGCAACAGGGATGAGTGGAACCAACCGCGGTGTTGGTCGGTGCCCTCCATGTAGACATCTGCGATGCCATCTTCTGAACCATCTTCACGGTCACGCAAAACGAACGCGTGGGTTGAGCCAGAGTCAAACCATACGTCCAAGATGTCGAACACTTGATCGTAATCATCAGGGTTCACGATACCGTCCAAGAAGCGTTCTTTTGCGCCCTCTTCGTACCATGCGTCTGCGCCTTCAACTTCAAAGGCCGCAACGATACGGGCGTTGACCTCTTCATTACGCAAAAGGAAACTATCGTCCGTTGGCAAAACACCAGCCCGCGTAAAGCAGGTCAATGGCACACCCCATGCGCGTTGGCGCGACAACACCCAATCAGGGCGTTGCTCCATCATCGCGTGCAAGCGGTTGCGGCCCGATTGTGGGGTCCATTTGACGTTGTCGATCTCAGTCAACGCACGCTCACGAATCGTTGTCCCGTGTGTATCCTGACCATCGCCCACAGCCTTATCAACGGCAGCAAACCATTGCGGCGTGTTGCGATAGATGATCGGAGCCTTCGAGCGCCATGAATGTGGATAGCTGTGCTTGATCTTGCCGCGTGCCAAAAGGCCGCCAACTTCGACAAGCTTGTCGATGATTGTCTTATTCGCATCACCCTCGCCGCCTTTGCGGTTCAGGATATAGGTGCCACCAAAGAATGGAAGATCAGCGCGCAGGCCGCCATCGTCCATGACGTTATAGGTGATGACCTGTTGCAGCATGTTCAGGTCGCGGTACAACTCATACTCGTCCATCCCGTGGGATGGGGCGCAGTGCACAAAACCCGTACCTTCTGTGTCGGTAACAAACTCAGCCGCGCGGAAATCACGCGCCTCGTCCCATTCGCCATTTGATCCCTCAGAGCCCGCCAATGGGTGGCTTAGGTTTAGCCCTGCCAACTCGTCAGCGGGAACGGCGCGTACGCGGGTCCATTGGTCTTCTTCAAGGCGGGCGCGTTTCATCACGTCTGCAGCCAAGTTGTCAGCCAGCAGGAACTTGTCCCCAACAGCTGACCAGCTTTCGTCAGGTGTGCCGGTAACTTCATAAAGACCGTATGCGATGTCTTGGCCGTAAACGACAGCTTTGTTGGATGGGATTGTCCACGGTGTCGTGGTCCAGATCACAACATGCGCATCGTTCAAATCATCGGCTGCATTGCTCACCTTGAACTTCACCCAGATCGTAAAGCTCTCTTTGTCGTGGTATTCGACCTCGGCTTCAGCCAATGCAGTTTTCTCTACAGGGGACCACATCACAGGCTTAGAACCTTGATACAGCGTGCCGTTCATCAGGAACTTTTGGAACTCTTCCGCGATCACACGCTCTGCGTGGAAATCCATCGTCAGATAAGGTTTATCCCAATTGCCGTTGATGCCAAGGCGCTTGAATTCTTCACGCTGCACATCGACCCAGTCAGCGGCAAACTTGCGGCACTCACTGCGGAATTCGTTGACTGGAACGGCGTCTTTGTTCTTGCCCTTCTTGCGGTACTTTTCTTCAATCTTCCACTCGATCGGCAGACCGTGGCAATCCCAACCCGGGATGTAACGGGCATCAAAACCCATCATCTGGTGGGACCGCACGATCATATCTTTGATCGTTTTGTTCAGCGCGTGACCGATGTGCAGATTGCCGTTCGCATAGGGAGGGCCATCATGCAGAGTAAACGGCTTGCGCCCTTCTTTTTCACGTAGGCGATCATACACGCCCATATCGGCCCAACGGGCAAGCCATTCGGGCTCGCGTTTGGGAAGGCCCGCGCGCATTGGGAAATCGGTCTTCGGCAGGTTCAACGTGGTTTTATAGTCAGGTGTCTCGGCGCTCATTTGGTCGCGTCCTTCGGATCATAATTTTGGGATTGTCTTGGGTCGGTGCGAGTGGCTCAAACACCTTAGCCCGGCAGCTCACTGTATCAGAGCGCCGGGGACATAATTCGTATAATGATCTGGTCAATACAGCTCATACTCGCCTTATAGGCAGGTGGGATAAGGCTCACAAGTGTCCATTCACCCCAACCCGCGTGTTACTCTGGCTTTGGTTCCACCTTTTCTTGGGCCCAACGATTGAGCCACGCCAATCCTGCCAGCGACAAACCAAGGACCAGCAATGAGAACACGCGCGTCAGTCCCTCGAGCCCCGAAATATCGATAAAGAACACCTTGGCAACTGCAGCGCCAATCACAAACAAACCAACTTTGCGCATCATTGCAGAGCGTTTCGCCAAAGATTGATAAAATAGCCCGCCCCCAATCAGCAGTAAGGCAATGGTGTAACTGTACAATTCTGGCTGTGCCATTCCGTTAGACAGTGGCATTCCCTGCGGTCCTTGCCAAAAATGGCGCACGGCAGCAAAAGCCCAAAGCATGACCAAGACGCCGCTTAAGCCCTGCATAGCAATGCGCACCTCTGCGGGCATTAATTTGATCCGCAGCCAACCGGCAGTCAACACCAGTGCTGGCAAAAGATAAGCGACCGCTAGCGTATTGAACAAAGGTGGGCCCGCAACCTTCATCGGTTGATCAATGAATAACGGAGAATACATCGTCAGTGCAGCTGCCAAGGTGGACAGACCAATCACAGCAAATATCGCACCGAGTACCTTACGCACTTCCCGCATCCAACTGTGGCTGTTGATTTCCATACGTTGGACCTGTGCCAGGGCCAAGGTGAACCAAATTGCCGCGTAAATCCCCATGCTCCAATGGGAGTCATGGCCTTTGCCCCCCCCACACTCGCGTCAATGACACGAAACAGGATGAGCGAAACGAAAATGCCGCCAACTGACCACGCTGCGCTGTCCATCATCACTGTTGCTGTTTGACGCACTTTGTCGCGCAGCAACCACTGTCCCGCGATCATTGCCGCCAAAACGCCGCCATATGCCAAAACCAGCTCAAAGATTGATGCACTACCTGTCGCCCAACCCAATCCAGGATCCGCAACCAGGCGATAGCCTAGCGTCACGACACCTGCGGCGATGAAAATTGTCATGGGGTATAGATTAAACCTGCGATCCAACGCTGCCGCTGCGACCACAATGATAGCCAATGCAACGGTCAATGCGGCTGATGAAAGGACCATGACAAGGGCAAAGCTAATACAGGCCAGCGCAGAAAGCACAAAGAACGACATGCGCAATCTATCATCAGGCCCGTCAGCACGTGCAAAACGTTCAGCCCAAAAGACCATGAATCCAGCCATCACTACAGCGTGCAGAGCCCATGGATAGGCCCCTATGACATTTGACGGTGCCCGAACCACCTCTAGAACTAATGCAACCACTGGAGCATAGACGGCGGCGAGCAACGCCCAAATCACCGGATAATTACCCTTACTCAGGCTTCGCCACGCTGCCAAAGCCGATAGGAAAGCTGCCAAGCCAAGAAGAAATGTTGCTGTTATTGCAAAACCAACTGGGGCGTTCAAATCGGGGTTAGTCGAATAAAAATCAGGGTTACTCTCATAAACTCTTCTCACCCCGGTGCTTTCGGGCTGAAGTCCAATCACTACCATAAGCCCAGTCATCGGAACCAAGGCTAAATCTTGTAATGCGGTACCACGTAATGACCAGACAATGACGGCAATGCTCAGAAACGTGAGTGCACTAAATGTTATCCAAAAATCAGTCGCACTAAGAAAAGCCGCTGACATTGAGACGACTAGGAAGCAAGTTGCACTCAACGCGCCCCAAGCCAAGAACACTGGGAAAATTGGACGCTCTGCCTTATCCAATTTAGCTGCCCATTCTATCAGCATCGAACCTGCATGATCAGGCATGATTGCCCGTGCAGGGATCAATACAGCCATAAATGCCAACGCAATGAGATAAAGCTGATAGGCACCGGTAAGCCACCGATCTCCGCCAAAAAACATCGTCCCCATCACATAGGCAAGGACCAGTGTCAGGCCGGAAACCCACGCCCAGCGGCGCATGGAATCCACGCCCAAACCAACAAAGGCAACAATTGCGAAATAGGCAAACAGCGGTGTCGGATCAGAGTCACTGCCACCCAAAACCAATGGCGCACAAAACGCGCCAATAAAACCGATTGCAGCCAGCAATGGCCCATAGAACCATCCCAAAACCATCGCTATCCCAGCGACAACGATCATGCTGATCATGCCCGATGTGCCGCCGATCAGGCCATAAAGCATCTGTGCGGACAGAACGGCACCGAACAGGGAAACCAGACCCGCGCCTGCAAATACGGAGGGTAGATATGCTGTTGCGCTGTCTTCTGCTTCACCACAGCGCCGACGAATGTATTCACCGGCTCCTATAAGCCCAAGGCCAAATGCCAATGCGCTCGCAACGCGAGCCGCTGGTGGCAGTATGCCGTTTTCCATCCCGTATTGCACTAGGAATTGACCCGCGAGCGCCAATGACAGCGCCGAAATTGCGTAGAACCAATTTTCGCTCAGCCAACCAAATAGCCGCTCAAACAAACTGGGCCCTGACGGGGTTACCGGTTCTTGTGGATTGCCCGCAACCTTGACTTTTGCCTCGGCTTGGCGGCTTGCCATTACTGTTGCGGCACTTGCAGCTGCACTTGTTTTGACCTCCGCAGCCGCTTTTGGCGGTTTGCCATTTTCAACAGTAGATTCTGAAACAACCATTTGGGACTGAGACGCCTGTTGGTATCTACCGTAAGTTGATACAATTTGCGCTCAAGTGCCGCGATCTGCGTCCGCAATGCCGACTGACCAACCAGCAGGTAGATCACCGCAACTGGCAATCCGATGACAAACGCCCCTGCCAAAACTCCTAGACCGATCATAACTGCCCTCGCTCACATAGTATTTTGCGCCACTTTAACGTGTTAGGACGGTTCAACAAGTACGCGATTCCAGACCCTTAGGTGTATCAGCTTGATGTTTGGAACAAACCGCCCAAGGCGCGGCGCACCAGCTGTGCTGCCTTTGGCCGTTTTGTGGTGCGAAATGGCAAGGGGCGGCAAACCTCAATCGCGGCAACACCGACACGCGCTGTCAGCGCACCATTCACCAATCCCTCGCCAAAGCGGCGTGATAATTTGCCAAGGACGGAACCACCCAAGAACGGCTCAAGCAGATCATCGCCAACAGCCACAGCCCCAGTCGCAACCAGATGGGTCATCACGGCGCGGGTAAGTCGCCAATTCCCGACCAAACCTGAACGGACACCATAAATTTCAGCAATTTTACGGATCATACGCAAGTTAGCGGCAAGTGCGGTTACCACGTCAGCCAAAGCCAAAGGCACCAATGCAGTAACCGTAGCAACCTGTCGTGCAGCCGCTTCGACTTCTCGCATCGCCTGTTCATCTAACGGCTGTACGATCTCTGTTTCTGCAACAGCCAACAAACCGACCCCATCCATTTGATCGCCCGATAGAGCCGCAAACCGATCACGCCCCCAACGCGTATCTTCACGCCCCTTGTAGAGCTTGATCAGACGCGCGGTAACAACCAAGGCCGCAGGTAAGCTGTTGTTTTCCAATGCGCCAGATGCCGCATGGCGCAAGCCATCGATACGCGACAATCGTCCAAGGGCTGCAACTTCGCGCAATGCCATGATCAACAAGATTAGGACAAACAGGCCCAAAAGACCGCTAATGACCGAGCCTAGTATCGGCCAGCGCAGCATAAGCCCTGCAGCAAAGTCCCAGGCGGCAACCGAAATCACAGCGCCCAACAACATCAAGGTCACAGACCAAAACAATCGCCCCAAGAACGAAGGTTTACGCGCCATCATCTTAGCCGCTGTTTGCATCGCCTGCCCTTCTGCGTTTGAGGCAGCAGGATCAGGCAACGTCGGCGCGGTATTCACATCGTTTCTAGATGCAACTTCGCCTTCAAGTTCGATCAAAACTGGACCCTTGGCCATTACGCAGCCTCCCTATGCCATTCAAATCGGATATCAGGCAGGTTTTCATCATTCCCTGCACCGTCCGTGCGTTCAACTTCGCAAAATCCGTTCGCAGTATAAAATGCTTGCGCATCCGTGTTCCCTTGAAAAGACCACAGAGACAACTTTTCAACGTCGGCTTTAGCGTGCGTCAGCAAAAGTGCCCCACATCCTAACCGTCGCGTATTTTCCTCAACATACAGCGCTTGAATATTGGCTCCGTCGCGCGAAACGAAACCAACGACCTTGCCTGCAGACATCGCAACAGTAACCCACCCACGGTCGATCATTGATCCCAGAAACCCTCTATCCTCGGCACCAGTATGGACGCGAGGCATCCAAAGGGTGTTTTCCATATAGTTCGACATAATCGCTGCCGTCTTTCCTGCATCGGTGGGACATGCTGCACGCAGCGTAAAATGACTCACAACTTGTCACCGATCAGAAACTGCGCAGCACGGTCCAGCCAAATATGGGGCGGACCATCACAGGGTTTCAACGTCAGTTTTGCGGGCGCAAAACGCATCACTTGATAATCTTGATCCAACCACTCATCCGCACCTTCACGCGCAGGGTTCAATAGGTGATTGGGATCCTCCGGTAAATCTCCCGGATGGAACGCTGCTTGTTTTCCTGTCTCCAACAAAGCGCCGCGCACAACGTTCAAGGAAGCACCCTCGTGCTTGACCGTCTCCTCAGTAGTTGCGCGCAACGACGCAATGGACAGCGCGGCGGTTTGGGCCCCCGCAAATCTGGCGCGGTCGCGGGCATCACGTGTCAACGCTTCCATAATCGATGTAAGCCGTGGGTGTTGCGTGTGATGAATATGATCTGCTTTAGTTGCTGCAAACAAGATTTTCTCAACCCGCTTACCCATCAACAGTCGGGTCAGAAACGCGTTCCGCCCCGGACGGAAAGACGACAGTATTTCTGACATCGCACAGCGCATATCCTCAACCGCTTTCGGCCCATTGTTGATTGCGCCCAACGCATCGACCAAGACGACTTGGCGATCTATGCGGCTAAAGTGATCACGAAAGAACGGTTTAACAACACGGGACTTATATGACTCAAAACGCCGTTCCATCTCTTTTATCAATGACCTACGGGGCACACTTGATGTTTTAGGCAAAGGTGAAACGTGAGTACAGGTGACCCAGCCAAATCACCGGGCAAAAGGAACCGACCAGGCGTGCAGTCATAAAAACCATCATCGCGCGCCGCATTCAGATAGCCGGAAAACTCGGATGCCAAGGCCTGTGCTGCTGGCTCTTCCAGTTTGCATTTGCCATCAGTGTTGTTAGCAAGCTCAAGGAAAGCCTTTGCCTGCGATCTATCAGCAATGCGGTCCAGAACCTGCGCGCTCCACTCGTCGTAACTGAGATCCAGCAACCCCAAATCCAGCAACCATTCCCCCGGATAATCGACAATATCCAGATGAATCGTACGTGGCCCCTGAAGCCCCGCGAGCAGACCATTGGGGCGGACCTTTAGCGAGATGCGCAACTCGCTAATCGCGCGCGTGCTTTCCGGCCATGACGGCGTTTGCCCAGTAAGCGCAACCATGTGCGCCTCGTATTCAAAACGTGGGACGGTATCATCGGGTTGGGGTTGCAAGAACGCGGCTTCGATCCGCCCTTCAGATGCAGCCAACAAATGGGGCATCCGCCCTTGGTCCAATAGGTTTGCAACCAAGGATGTGATGAACACGGTTTTGCCCGAACGAGCCAAACCCGTGACACCCAAACGAATGACGGGCTCAAAGAATGCCTCTGACACCGTGTCCTGAACTGTTTCGACACCGCGCAGCAAACCGTCTGCAATCGTTGAAATTACCACTCTTTGGGCCCCACTCGCCTATTATTGATCTTAACATAGGCAGGCACAGGGGATTGCCCAAGTCAAAAAGCCAAGATAGGGAATTCGAATGCCTAGATATGCCTTAAAAGTCGAATACCACGGTGCGCCCTTCTCTGGATGGCAACGCCAAAATGACCGCCCCTCTGTACAGGGCGTGATTGAAGCGGCTTTGGCTAAATTAGAAAACCGGCCACATACGATCGCCGCTGCAGGACGAACCGACGCAGGCGTACATGGCTTGGCTCAAGTCGCCCATTGCGATTTGGACAAGGACTGGGAACCATTTCGCCTTTCTGAGGCGCTAAATTTCCATATGAAACCTGCCCCTGTCTCCATTGTTGACTGCGCACGGGTTGATGATGAA
>Ga0228662_1000459_pt1 | contig 20264 bp, 23 predicted proteins | sample 76DmetaG_FD_183173 | JGI IMG/M metagenome (GOLD analysis project Ga0228662, IMG submission 183173) | Seawater microbial communities from Monterey Bay, California, United States - 76D | ecosystem: Environmental > Aquatic > Marine > Coastal | place: USA: California | collected 2016-11-10
ACGCTTTAGAAGATGGTACTTTGTTTGATGACATAGCGTTAAAAGTAGATGCAAATGCAGTTGCAAACTTAGCTGCAGGAGATCCTACTGTATACATAGACTTTAGTGGTAGGCTTATACCAAACCAGGATGCTGTTGTAAACATTACAAACGGTAGTAAAGATTTTGGTAAAGCGGTTATTGTTAGAAAGACTCCTATTAACAACATTAATGATCTTACAGCTAAGAGTAAAGAACAACTAGCTAAAGAACTAGGCTATAACTCTTTTACTGACATGAAGAAACAAGCTAAAGGCAAGCTTGCAGACTTTATATTTAAATCAGCACAGGCTACAATTGTTAGATTAGAACCGTTTGTTGCTAACAGCACAGAACAAATTGAGTCTATGAATACTGTAGACCCTTATAACAACTTGTTAAACAACGTTCTTATTCTTTTAGAGACACAGCTAGCTCAAACAAAACAAAATATTAAAAACACAACGTTTGTTAAAAACAGACAGGCGCGACTAGCAAAACAAATTGCTGATATTAAAGCAGCTAAAGATGTGTTTGTATCTGTAGACTCTTTTTATGAAGAAGTAAAAGAAGCTAATGACTTGTTAGATCTATTTTTAGCAAATGATAAACGTGAGTTAAAAGAACGTATAGAAGGATTTAATAAATATAGAATCTTACTTAACAGCTTTACTTTCTTAGATGAGTTACCTGGAGCACTTATTAAACAAATAGAAGCAGGGGAGCTAAAAGACGATAAGGATAATAGAAGTAAGATTAGTAAACTTAATGACTCTGTTGCACTGCTAAACAAACTACGTAATAAACTACAGGACGAGTACATACCAGTACTTGCTGAAAAGTTATATCCATTTGTAGAAGCGTCTGGTCCGGCTACTAAAGAGTATGTAGACATACAACTAGATCACTTAAATAAACAAAGAGAAAAAATCAAAGCTAGCTCTAAAACCCAAAAAGAGAAAGCTAAGATGCTAGGGGTATTAAATAATAGAGTAGAAAAATTAAAATTACTTGTAGGTCAGGCACCACAGTCTGAAGAAGCTTTTGCAAGAGCATTGCGTTATAGTTTACAAGATGACTCTTATTTCTTTTACTTACTTACATCACCATCTACTTCTTCTGATCCTACACTTGCGGGTCTAATAAACATGAACCACCAGTTAAATGATCAGCAGAGAATGAGAATGCTTGCTGTACACAACAGACTACAGGATGCATATGACACATTAATAGAGGGTAAGACTATAGGTAACGACGTAAGTAAAATTTACGAATCTATTATTGAATTAAAAAACAATAGAACAACTGGTAATAAAGATGTGTGGACCCTTGTTACTAAATATGATGATACATCTTTTGACAAGGCACAAGAGAAAGCAGAGTCAGAGCTTAAAGCAAGCTTGTTAGACTTACGTATTGCATATCTAGAAAAGATAGAACAAGACATTACCAAAGTAGAAAACAAACTAGCGCAGTACGATCAGTTAGAGAATAAAGAAGCAGTGTCTTTTGTTATAAACAGTTTAGAAAACAATCTAAAAAGACTGCAGACTATAAAAGTTAACGGTCCTACAGAAAAAGAACTTGTAAGATTTGGTCTTAGAAGATCTGGATGGTTTAAAAATAACACTGTTGCAAAAAGCAGGGAAGAAATACAAGATGCTGCACGTAAAGCTGGAGGAGATGTTAAATCCTGGGCTCTTACACAAATGAATGCACAAGCAGCGTTAGAAAATGGCTTTATAAACCAAGAAGAGTTTGACGCTATTAATGCTGTAGAAAAAGCTAACAGTAAGTTCAAAGGTAAATCATCTGCATCTTACTTTGGGTATATGGTAACTAGACCTAACGAGTCTTACATAAATAAAAAATGGAATTCGTTATATGATTCTAAAGATCAACCTAAAAACCAAGAAGGAGAAGCTCACCAAAAGTTTACTGAGATTTACAATGAGTCTTTAGCACTGGTATATAAAAAACAAAGTGTAAACATGGCATTGCCTTCTATACGTAAAGGAACATTAGATAGAGTTATTGAAAATGGAACATTAAGTGAAATTAAAGAAGCATACTCTAGACTGTTTACTGTAGATCAGGATGACTCAATTGCATATGGTATAGCAGCATTAGATAAACAATCAGAGCAGTATGCTCCTGTAATGTTTATGGAAGATATAAACTCTAATGATGTTTCTTTAGATGTAATGACATCTCTTAGTATGTTTGCTAACGGCGCTCTTACTTCTGAGAAAAACAACGAGCTTTTACAAATTGCATATTTATTAAAAGACACATTTGCAAATAGACAAGTACAGGATCCAAAAAAATTAAACAAAACAGCGTTAGCTAAGTTTGGTAAAAAAGTATCTGACATACAAGAAGGAGAAAGCATTATAGAAAAAAGATTAGAAAAGTACATTGAAATGGTACTTTTAGGTAAGACTAAAAAAGTAGAAAAAGTAACTGTTGGTACTAAAGAAATACAAATAGACAAGATAGTTGATACATTACTAGGCTATACAGCTGTAACAACATTAGGTTTAGATTTCTTAAAAGGTACACGTAACTATTTGACTGCGTCTTTCCAACAACTTATTGAATCTGGGTCAAGTAGAGCTAACCCTACACTTATAAATGCATCACAGTTTGCAGACGGTCATAAAGAAATGATGACTCGTATAAAGGATTTGTATGATGACAAGTATAATAAACTAGGTAACAGATCTTTTATAGGACAGATGTTAATTAAGTTTGATGGCATACAAGGTAACTTTGAAGATCTAGTAGGTAAGCAGGTATCTGGTAGAACTGCTATGAGACAGTTTTTAAGTAGTGATACGTTATTAATTAACTATCATATTGGTGAGGTAGCTGCACAAGGAGGTGCTATGATTGCACATCTTAAAAATAAAGAAGTAACTCTAGACGGTAAAAAATACAACTTGTATAATGCTTTTTATGTAAACCCTAATACCGGATTACTGGAACTAGTAGGAGGTACAGAAGCTGAGCAAGCAGAAGCACAAAAGCTTGTAACTAAAACAATAGCAGAGATAAGAGAAATGAATAGAAGACTGAATGGTAACTACAGACGTATGGATAAGACAGTGTTGTCTCAGACTACAGGAGGTAGAATGCTTGAGCTCTTTAGAAAATTCCTTGTACCTACATTGTTAAACAGATATAGAACCCAGTTTGTTAATCACGAGACTAATCAAGTAGATGGTGGATTCCATAGATGGTTTATCAGTAATATGATGGACACATGGAGAACTAGTACAGAATCAAAAATTTTAGACAGACTAAAAGATGCGTATAAAAGATCTACTGTAACAGCTCAAGATAAAGAAAAAGCGTTTAGAGCTTTGTATGAAATGGGAACATTGGTAATTCTTTCTACTTTAGTAGGTATCTTATCCCAAATGGTAGAGGACGATGATGATGAAATACCAACAAGTGCTTATTATTTATTATATCTAATGACTACGTTAAAAGGAGAGATTAATGCATTTGCACCTACACCTGGAGCAGTGTCTGATTTACTTAGAATATTAAGATCTCCTACAGCAATGACGAACTCTATACTGCGTGTTGAAAAACTTCTTGCACAGTTAACAGATCCGTTTGCTGAGTATAAAAGAGACAGTGGTGTATGGAAAAAAGGAGAGAGTAAACTTAAAGTAAGAGTATTACAAACTTTAGGTTATAGTGGAGGAGTACAATTTGATCCTGAAACTGCTTGGAGAAACTTTACTAAGTTGACTAACTAAGAAAGAAAAAAGCCCCGCATATAGCGAGGCTTATCTTTATAAGGAAACTTTTATTCTACGTGCTGTAAAATGTTCTTTCCTCGGTATTACAGTTTGGGCGTTGAAGCCATGTGCAATATATTTAGAAGTCAGTTTACTCATATAAGTAGTATAACTTTCTTCGTTTTTAAAATTGAGAGTTGCTAAGACAGTTGTATGATTAGGAACTGTTGCTAGAAGACCAAAGGCATTCTGTTGTGTGTCAGCTTCTACTAAATTAGTACATCTGTCCTCTTCCGTTAGTTCTTTTATAAGATCCTCTAGCTTATCATCTTTGATTAAGATTATAGCATAGAAGGAGTATAAAATTCCCCATTTCTTGAAAGAAGGCATATTGTTATCTTTAATATATCCTTCCTTTCTCAGCTTTCGCACTCTCATAAGAGTAGGACCTTCACTAAGACCCACTTCTTTTGATATTGCTGCATTAGTAATACTTGCATTTTTTGAGATGAGATTTACAATCTTTGCATCGATCTCATCTACTCTAGTTTTAATTGGCATTGAACTATATTTAATTAAACAATCCCTACCATACTATTTCCTGAGTACTAAATTTTTCTAGAAACTCGTTACATTGGGTAAAAGGCTTAGATCCAAAAAATCCTGCCTTGCCTCCTGCGTACACTTCTGCTGCAGGATGTGGGGCTTTTATAACCTTAATGTAGTCACTTTCCTGCGTAGGCGCAAGTTTTTGTGACTCTTTACCCCATAGTATAAATACAATAGGTTTCTTTGATGCTATTTTAGAAACTATTAGTTTGTTTATAACATCAAGAGTAAACTTTCCCCATCCTAAATTAGAATGTGAGTTAGCTTGCCCTTTATTAACTGTTAAAGTTTTGTTTAACAGCAGTACTCCTTGCTCAGACCACCTAGTCAGTGTTGGACTATGAGCGCTCTTAAAAGCAAAGTTACCGGAGTAATAATCATCTTGGACTTCTTTTAATATGTTCCGTAGGCTAGGAGGTACCTTAGTCTGACCTTCTCGTATAGAGAAAGCCAAACCGTGAGCACTTCCATCATGGTACGGATCTTGTCCTATTATTACAACATTTGTATCCAGAAAGCTGCAGTGTCTAAACGCATTAAACACCTCTTCTTTAACTGGAAAAACACAATTTTTTGATCTTAAAGCTGTTACAGATTGACCTATACTTTTCATATAGTCTTTATCAAATAGATCTCTAATTTCGCTATACCATTCGTACCCTAAGTATTCATATAACTTCTGGTTAGAAGGGTTTTTGTATTCTACTTTCCAATATTTAATTGGTATGTAAACCTTAGAGGTATAGCTGGCATTTTTATATACCATTCTACCTGATCTTATTTTAGCTTCTTGGGTCGTAATGCGGTATATTGCATTACTAGTTTCGTATTCTATTTCGTTTGCAAAATCTAATATTCTTGCGTGTACACTCCAGGCTTTAGTTTTTCTATAAATATCAGATTCTTTTTCGTGCTTTTTGTACACAACTGTTTCAGGAGTGGCTTGTACTAAAAATCCTAAATCTCTTATTCTATTCTCATTGCCTTGGTGTAGTTTTATACTGTAAGGACTTGTCTTATTTATAAGGAGTTTGTTATTATAATTGTCTACTATTTCTAGTACGTCAGATTGCTGTATCATATTCTACTGTTTTATCTTTTGCTAATTCTGTTCTTAATTCTTGTATTTCTATCATAAGAAGATCAACACGGTCATATACATTTTTATAATCAGTTGGATCAAATAACCGATTCTTTTCTAAATGTAATTTATCATCTAAAATTTTGTCTATTATTGTTCTTACACGAGAATGCATTCTATCGAATAATAGTCTTGCTTCTTCAAACTGAGCTAAAGTCCAAGGTACTGTTTTATTTGCGTGTATGACTGTGGCGTGATCTTTACTTAGGTATGCTCCTATGGATGCTAAACTTTGGTTTGTATATGCTACTGCTAACATAAAAAAGATGCCTCTGTGTAGTACGTATTCTCTTTTTCTAGATACGACACGTATGTCTAATCTACCTGTTTCTACTACTATCTGTTCTATTGCATCTAAACTTATTAAACCTCGTTCTGCTCTAAGTGGTCTTATCTTTACTTCTTCCATTACTGTTTTTTATTAGTGCGTCTAATTTTTGCTGTAATTTTTGAATTTTGTGCTTAGTGTCAAAATTTTTCACTTGTTTCAAAAAAGCAATTTGTTTCATTACTGTTTTAATCTTTTCCATGGTGGTTTTCAGGCTTACGATTTCTATTATACTGCTCAATATACCATTGCTGGTCTGTTACATCTTGTTCTAACTCACGCTGTAAGTTAGCAAGTGCTCTCCAGGCAACTTTTGCTGAGTGTCTAATACCATCGTCATCTATTGTGCCTGCATCTATAAGATGTCTAGCTAATGCATCAAGATCATCTGCAGACTTAGATTTGTCCCAATGTAAAGGTTTGTCTGGATGATGTTGTAAGTTTCCTTGTAACGAAACTTTTGATATACATTTAATAGCATCAGGAAAGTATTTTAACACACCTGTAAATACTGGAGTTTCTTTTCTGTCTTCTGCTTTACTTTTTGTCATGTGTTTTTTTCTTTTTTTCAAATGGGTTATACCGTTTAATAGGTTCTTCATTGCCTATGTTAAACTTTTCTAACACTTCTTCTTCACGACCTTTGCTACAATAAATAATACAGCCGTCCTTATAAAAAGGACCAACTGTATCTTTATTTTTACGTCTTTGAGCTTCTAGCGCTTTTGCTTTAGCTAATGCGTCGTGTGCTTCTTTTTTACCTTTGAGTTTTTCTGTTCTTTTAATCATTGATTGAATTGAATATAGTTACACCTTTGTTTTCGTAGACCTCACGTGGTTCTATCCACTGTTGAGTATCTTGGTGATACTTTATTCTATTCAGAAGAGCTTGGTATTTTTGCCTGCCTTCATCAATTAATTTCTCACCGATTTCGAAGACGCGTACTTGATTATAACCGGTTGTCTCTATAGCTATAATAAAACACTTCTGCACAGGCTTTCCTATCCACTCTAAGGCATCTTTATAAAACGCCAGCTGTCTATCATAATGATAGTAGTCAAACGAGTCTCTAAAGAAAGAAAGTGCTTTTGATGTTGTTTTTAAATCTATAAGAGCATTGGAAGTGTATCTATCTATTTTAGATTTATACGCTTCATCTGGTCCCCAATATACATCCTCTTCGTTAACGCCGGGTGTTTCAAACAACAGCTCTTTAACTAACGCATGATTGTTTACAGACTCTTTTATGTTAGATAGCATTCCTGCCATCTTTTGGTCTATACAAATCTTGCCGTCCGCTCTATGTAAGAAGTCATAATAGTCCTTACCTTGATCGATGATTTTTTTGATTAATGTTTCTGGTTTCCAGGATTGTCCATACCCAAACTCTTTAGCAGAACCAAATATAAATTCATGGTGTGAGTTTATGTCCGTATCTAGTTCTCCTCTTGTAATTTGATATACTTTATCAATGATTCTTACAATAGTATCACTAGGTCTGTCAACATCTGAGACCATAAAAGTTTCAGGCTCTAAAAAATATTGGTGTATAGTTGTGCCCGCATATAAAGAAGGTGTGCTATCTTGCTTAAGATTTCCGTCAATGTAGTCTTTAAACTTTCTTGGCGATCCTCCCTGTATCGGGTTTATGTAACTCAGAGACGAGTTACTAATTTTGTTACTTTGATAATAATCCATATAAAATTCTGTTTAAACTGTACTTACTGTAATTTCTGTATGCAATATAAAAGATTCTTCTGAATCTTACAACATATCCGCTTCAAAACAACTGTTACTGCAATAACCAGGTTTACTCATTGGTTTCTCACAGTGCATACATGTGTGTTCGTCGTCATCATAAGCGGGGTTTCCGTAATCTACTGGGTCCATATTAAAATATATATCTAATTGTTTCTATAGGAAAGTACTTGCTGTATAGTTCTTTCCATTCATTTAATAGTCTGCCTTTATGTTTTAATGGGTAACGCATTACACCGCTTTTGTTTTTTACCTCATTGCTGTATTGCATTAGGTGTCTTGCTTCCGGTGATGCTTTAGCCATTTGATTTACATGGTTAGTTAAAACTATTACTTCGCATTTGTTAACACCAGCCACTGCAGATACTTCTTGAAACAACTCTTCATAAAGCTCATCCCAGTGATGATGAAATATAAGAGGGGAGTAGTTTATATGTACTTCCCATCCTAAGTCTTTTAATCTATTAATATCCTCAATACGAGAATAAATATCCTGCATTTTAGGCTCTACAACGGTAGAATATACCTGTGGCATAAGAGAAACACGTATACGAGGGCGTTTTTTGAAAGAATTTACGTCTGTTGTTAGTAGTTTTGGATACTTAGTAGCCATAGTACTATTCAATTGTGGGTGATCATCATAACGCTTAAGATAATCTATAAGCGGCTCAGGCATATGCTTTTGCATAAGCACTAAATCTGTATTACATGCAATGTCTACCATTGTGTATACAGGGTCTTGTTGATCAGGTACTTTGTCGTAGGTCTTTTCCCACTCTACTACAGAATTAAATATTTCATCAACATTCTCATTGACGTATACTCTAGTTCCATTATATCTAGACATATAACAGTATGTGTTTACACAACCACCAAAACATCCGTAGATAAGATTTGGTGCAATGCAATTAGCACTGTTATTGTTTGGTTTTGTTACCAGGGTTTTTGTTTTCTGTGTTTTTATCATTTCTATAATATTTACCTTTAGTTACTCCTATCGGATATTCTTTTAAATATCTGTATAAAGTTCTGTCTGTTATTCCTAATAGTTTTGAAGCCTCTTGTCTGTGTCCTGCGCACCTGTTTAACGCTTTACATATAAGTCTAATGTGCTCGTCTTTTATCGTCATATAATTTAGATTTATAAAAAGAGGGGTTGGGACTCGGTAACCCTGCACGTATTACTACGCTTGACCCCTCTTTCTAAATTATGCTACCATTACAAGTCTCTCTTGTACGATATTTGCTTTTTCTGCTAACTGTGCAGAACTACTGTACTGTCCTATTTCTGCTAGTTGTTCTTCTAGCGACTCAGTCTCCCAAGTTTTATAATCATGCTCGAAATAAGGAGTTGTAATTGTTACATCATTAGTTAAATCTACAATACCATATGCATAGTACTCGCAGCATCTCATCTTCATGTAAGAATAATCTGATGGTACAGCTACAACATTCATAGGATTAACTAGTGTTGCTAAGAAGACAGTGTCTCCGCCTCCACCACCAAATCCTTTTACATATCCAGGAGCACCTACGTGCAAACCACTAGAACATGTATTGTTAGGATTGCTGTCACAAGAACTTCTAGGCATAGATACAGGAGAACCCAAACGAATTTGTGTACTACCACCATGCCAGTCAGTAAACTCTGGTGCATCTACATCACCTCCTAGATCGTTCATGCTATTAAACATTTCATCTAGGTTACCAGCAACGTGCTGAGGTGCAATAAAATTACCTTTGCTGTCTGCTACAACTTCTGTTTTCACAATAGAAAACTTACCGTCAATATCCATAACTGTGTAATCTTTAGGATCCTCACCAGAAGCTTTAATTTGTATGTACTCTTTAGGTACCCACATATTTACAGCTTTATACGTCTTATCAGTTTTCTTAACAGACTTATAGGCAATAAAATAACCTGAGTCTGTAATTGGAAACTCATACTGGTCCATAAAAGAATACAAATCACGTTTAACGTGCTCTGCAGGATTTAACATCAACAGCTTCCAGAAATTTACTAACGGAGTTATTGGATGTCCCTGATCTAAGAATTGTTTCATCTTAGTTAATAACTTGGTAGGTAGGGGCTCACTGAACCCCTTTAAATACCAATTACCAAGACTGTCTCTAACAAGATCCTGACTGTTATAGACTCTAGATACAGGATCAAACTTCTCAATTAACTCTTTGACTAAATTGTCTTTAGGGTTAAGTGCTACTGTTTTTACCTGCTCGTATAAAGTCTGTGCTTCATCTTTTGTAGCTTCTGTTTTGTAAAAACTGCTACCGTTTATTAGTGCAGTAACATCCTTGTTACTTCTAATTGCAAATACTTGATTCATTGAAATAATTTTTAATTTTAAAATTGGTTTTTGAATAAAATTGAGGAATAATATTTTTGATAATATCTTCCGCTTTGTCATCTCTAGTTGTATTCTTAGTTAAGAAATATCTCTCCAAGAATACTAACTTGTCTGCTTGCTTCTTAAGAAACTCTACCATGCCTTCCATATAGTAACCGCCTTGCTTACCATAAGCAGTAGCATTAGCATCACTCATAACTATATTGTAATGATTAAACAATCTTGTTATGTTTTCTACACGTTGATCCGCTCTGTTCTGAGTACTTACATCCGTAATAATGGTTGCAAAATCAGTACGATACTTTCTAGGAATAGGAGATACATTAGAAGCCTCCCCTAATAGAACAGGATGTGTTTTTACAAGACCATCTAAATATTCTATGGACTTAGTGCACATAAAATAGTTATAGTTTTTTACTAAGAATTCTTTAATAGTAAGAGCACCTATCTGCTTGTACCACTTTAAGTGAGACTTAGCAATTTTATGCACTTGTATTCTAGAAGCATTGTAAAGAGGTCCGTAAGTATCTCTACCTAATCTGTTCTTGCCTGTGTTAAACTTACTGTTATACAAAACAAGACCTAATCGTTTGAGCTCTTCCTCTTCTTCTGACGATGCATAGACAATACTAACACCTTGGTTAACTAGTTTAGTTAGATCTTTGTAATACGCTTCTGTTTTATAAAATAGAACGTACTCTAGCTTCCTGTCATAGTCGTTGTACCATCGCAGCTGTCTAGCACATACCAAATCTCTAGGAGGTTTAGCTTTAGCTACAGCTTTAACAGATGGTTTAAACGTATCAGGAACTACAAGATCATCATAGCTCTGTGTATTGTCTATAATATAGCGTAATAACAAAGGCTTTAGCTTTTCTAGCATTGCTACCTTACTTTGCTGCAAAGTATTTTTCCATGTATCATCATCGGATAGTTCTAAACAAACAAAACTGTTAGTTCCAACAAGAGCCTGTTCTATGTACTCGTTCTTAATGCTACTTAACTTACCTCTCTTTCTAAAGAAAGCTGTGATAGGTCTTCTAGCAAAGTGATGAGAAGCGCTATTACTATATTTCTTAGTATTACGTTTACCATCAACAACAGAATAGCCTTTAAATATAAAATCAATGTCAGAAGGTGTAACAGACATGCCCCACGGAGCAAACTCTGGTCTATCTGATCCGGGTATACAAAAGTCAATGCTAATGCTTTCTTCTTTTGTAACCGGTATAGTAGGAGTTCCTCTGTTTTCTTCACATAGATCTATGTAACGTTTAAAGTCTGTTTCTTCTTTCCACGATTTATAATATAGCTCTCTTAGCTCTTCTCTAGCATCTCTGTACTTTTGTTTAATAGCAGCTACAGTTCTATCGTTGTATTCTATAGATTCTCTAGACATAGTGACGTCTATATCACCAACATCAAACTTAAGAGCTACCGTAGTCTGTGAGTACGTGTCTAGATAATCAATATCTTCTCCGTATCTACCAAGACCTACTTGATCTGCATTTAACGGGTAGCTTACACCACCTAAACAAATAGAAAGCTTGAAGTCTGTATAACCAGTACTACCAGTTGCTATCCAGCTGTTACCAGACATAACTTTGTAGTTATTGTTTATACCCATGCCTCTGTAAGAGATATTATCAAAGAAACGTAGCTGTCTTTTACACTCTGTAATAAACTTATCTTCGTCTCCTGATCTAACAGGCAATATAACTTCTGTACCATTTCTAGTGTCTGTTGTGTTACTAGTCAACAGCTCAATTCTAGGGACTTGCTCACCTCTATGTACTATATAGTGGTATTCAATCCCATCGTGTATAGTTTTAACCTCAAAAGCGTCTGTATAAGCTAAAGGACTCTTTGCGCCTATACCAAAACCACCTATCTCGTTGTTAGTACCTCTCTTCGTAGAAGAAAAGTATTTAGAATAAATGTTCTTGATTCTATCTGGACTTAGACCTACACCTACATCTTTAAAACAGATTTTACCTGATTTACCTGTAAGTGGGTCCGCTTTTGATAATAGTATAACTACATCGTCTTTAATTCCTGCTTCTCTGTGTGAGTCGAAACAGTTTGAGGTCACCTCTCTTACGATTGACCCTATCTTATTAGAATATAAAGTATCAGAGAAACCCCTGAATAGTATTCCAATATTACTACTGTCTATACCAAAGTCTATAGACTCGGATATAGTACCTACATGCTGAATGTCAGCGTTACTTACTAATTTCATACTTTATTGTTTTATTTATATCTCACTGTTCGACTGTCTACCAAAACAAACTCTTGCCCACAACTCTTACATACACCTTCTTTTTTAGTGTAGTTCATGTCTATTTGTCCTTGTAAACAATTAGGACATGCAATTGCAGGACTTTGATCACTACAAAACATAGGTTCTTCTATTGGTGGTGGATTGATGTGCTCGTGTTCCCAGTCTAAATTATTGAGATAATATTCTTTCATTCTTCCCATTACTATTGATTTAATTTGATTTCTATTTTTTTGTCTATTGGCGTGTCAGGGTCTGGTATATCTATTTCTAGTGTTTCTGCTGCCCAGTTACGCACGTTTTCTAAATATGTGACAAATTCATCTGTAGATAACTCTCTAGTTGACTTTGCTACTGTACCGATTACTACACCGGTATCCCGTACAATCCAATCGTCTCTTAAAAAGTTCTCTCTAAGAAACATATGTACATCGTCTCTAGTTATAGGACTGCTTACATTGTCTTGTTGAATGTCTGTACGTGTATAGCCTAGCTCTTTGAATCTTTCTTTAATGAGATAAACTATAACGCCCCAGTAATACCTGTTTTGTGGATTACTGCGTGTTTTGGTCTTTCTAATCGTAATTTCTACCTCTTTCTCGTGTAGTTTATTAAGATCGTCGTTCACCATTATAGGATCATCAGGAACAATACGACCGTTACTGACCTTCCCCGTAAAATGTATCATAGAATTTATGTTTTAGAATTTCATCACGAGTCTCTGTTGATATATGAAAAACTAGTTTTCTTTCTTCTTCTGTATCTACAGGAAAGAACCTAGGAGCACCCGCTTTAGTTATATATTTGATATCGTCATCAGGTAGTATACCTAATTTGACTACTAGATCTTGAAAACACTTACCATATAACCACTGATTGTCTAAATCCCAATTTGCTTGTCTGACTGTGTCATAAAAGTCAAGAGATATAGATACTGGTAGTTTTTTGATAGGTTTAACATCTTTGAGGTAAGGCAGATAACTGTCTTTTACTGCATTTACTATCTTACTCCTCATGTGTGGGCTCATACGAGCATTATAAAGCTGCTGACCATTGATTGTAAGGTATTTTGCTGTTCCTATAGTTCTTGGGTTAGCCACTACATGGTTACCTTCACTATCTATCATTCTACCTTTCTTGTCGAATCCGTTGTTAGCATACTTTTTGGGTATTTTACCTCCCTTTTTGTAGTATTTAATCCTACGTGATTTAGATACCATCACTTTCTTAATGAACTGTGGTATCTCTATTGATGTTGTCATACTCTTATTTTAAGATTAATACTATTTACTATTTCCAGTCTTCGGGAAACAGTATTTTAGCTATTGCTTTACCTATTACTGCTGCTGCCCAGGCTATAATTAGCCAAAATATTGCTTTCATCATATTTCTATTGTGTGTGCGTAGGTTTCCCTACATTGATTAATAATTTCTAGCGCTTTACTTGGACCATTGAGTTCTATGTAATCTGATATATCTTTAGCACCGTAATCTCTAGTGCCAAACCTACCGTCAGTCAAAAACAAAGGCTGTATGTTATATCTCTTAAGTAGAGTATTAGCCATCTTGACACCGGTTAGATCGAAATCCATAAAAGAAAAAATGTTTGTAAATCGTCTAGAAATCTGTGTCATGATACCATCATTTGGTATTACTGCTTCGGAAGCAGGAGCAGCTGCAACAATTCCTAATTGTCGTAGCGCCATAACATCTTTCATAGACTTTGTAATTACAATGTGATCACCAAACTCTGGTACTTGTTCTAGACCTTGCCAGCTGTTGTAATTAGATAACCATCTAAATGCGTTACGCTGAGGCATATAAATTTTATACTGCCCAGGACCAAATCTATAAGCATATGCTAAATCGTTTTTACGTCTTGTGTATACTACCTTTGTGTTGTAAAATACTATTTCACAGGGGTATACATTATAAAGGGTTAATACAGCTTTGTTAATTCCATACTTAGACCAGAAATCTCTATCGTATTGATCCCAAGGTCTAATTTTGATTTCTATCTTAGACTCTTTTGGTTCTAGTTTTGCTGGTTCGTATTCTCTTTTAACAACTGTTGCGTTGACACTGCCGTTTGTTAGACCAAAGTCTACAGCACATTTCTCAAGAGCTTTAGCGTAGGTAACACCATACTTATATTGTATGATCTTAATCCAATCGCCTGAGAACCCTTGCGCCCAATCTTTAAAGTAAATAGTCCCATTGATCATTTTAAATGAACAAGAAGGATTATTATCTCTACGTAATGGGGATTTTACTTTTGCATTGACGTCAACTTTAATCCCTAAATAATATTCTAATATTTGAGCTTGATCTAGCCTCGCTAAGATGTACTCTTTAGTTATTACTGGGTTTAAATTATACATTTACTGTAGTTTGTAGACAAAAAAGGAGGCACGAAGCCTCCCTTTATAATGTCTGATTGAATGAATTACCAAGTATCTCCTGCAGTAGAAGTACTAGTATTTGAACTAATCTCTGCTTCGTTAGTTGGTTGAGCAGGAGTAATGTTGTCTCTGTACCCTACAACTAACTGCTGCGCAGAGTCTTGAGGTAAACAGAAAGGCTGTACAGGACGAGAAGGAAATTGTAAATACTTACCTTGCTTGTCATATACACACTTAATCTTGAACTTGTGTCCTTCATAAGAGTTACCAATCAACTCGATAAGGTTTTTACCAAGTTCATTCCATGTTGCACCACTAATTGCTACACGTTCTTTAGGAATAAATGCAGACAAAATGTGGTGTAGTACTTCACCTGTATTTCTAATCAAGTCAGCATGTAACTGCTCAGGTGTAGAAGACCAGCTTCTTCCTGCTGCAGCTGCATTCTTAGAAGACTCTTGTAGTCTTTCTAAACTTGTAACTTCCATTTGTGTATGTGTAAACTTAGCTCCTTCTTCGTCTTGGAAATAGAATCTAACAACGTTACCACCAGTTCCGTCTTGTCTAAGTGTGTCAAAAGTGACATCTACTAGTTGAACGTTCTCGTTGATACCCGGGCTCATTAGTTTATAACTAGGAGCACTTGTTTGTGTTTCTTGTAATTGATACATAATCGCTTTTTAAAATTAAAATTTGTTTTATTGTTATATTGACTACTAATATACAAAATAAACAGCAGAATCTTCTGTTATTTTATACTTGTTTTATATATATTCTTCCAATCGAAGGGTAGTATTTTACCTGCTAAATGAGGTAAACGTGTACCTGCTTCTATCTCGTCGGAAGCCTCAAAAGAAATGCTTAACACATTGTCTTCGTTTCTATATACAAAACCAATTGCATCTGACTTAGCCATAATGTAATTCTTTAGTTTACCTGAAAGATCTAAACTGCTTACGTTAACTTCTACTGAGTCCGTTCCGATGATTGTCTTCTTTCTGTGTCCTACAAGAATGATATGGTCGCTACAAGTTAATAAGGCGTCAATTAAACCCATAACTCTTGTACGCACTTGATTGTAACCGTCACCGAAAGGAAGCTTTGCAAAAGAATCTAAATTATTCTCTCTTGCAATGTCTTTCTCTATCCATGAGACTACGTTGTCAATTGTGTCTAGCGCAATATATTTATATCTATTAGGCTCTGCTTTAAGCGCACCTACTAGCTGTTTTAAATCTGATGTTGATCCTACCTCTACCTTTAAGGCATCGATATATTTACTACCTCGTTCTGTATCTATAATTAGACACCCTTCGAGTTTAGACAACATTGTTGTCTTACCTGCCTTTGATTGACCGAATATAGTCAGAAGGCTAGGATTTACTGTTTGTGATTTTACTACTGTCTTTGGTAATTCCATATAATTGATTTTAAAATAAAGTTGAACTGTAATCGTCAAACCTACCATGTGATAAATTATTCTTAAGACGCACTAGACCTGCTGTACCTGTTCTGTTCTTCAAACAGTGTAGGGCAACAAGATCAGTAGTAGGAAATCTCTTCTTACCATAGTGCTCTATGTTTAATAATATCGGCTGATGTAATACCATAACTACGTCAGCTGCATGATAGATTTGTTTTGAACCATGTATGTCTGTCTTGGTTGGATAATGCAGTGCAGGGTTAGTTGGATCTCTCCGTTCCTTACTCTCCATCTTGTCATTCATCTGACCAATAAGAATATTACATGTTTGAAATTCTTTTCTTACTTGGATAAACATTTTACCCAGCTCAGCAAGAGATTGTATTTCGTTTTCACCAGGGTTAGGGGTAACCAACAAGGTGTGATCTAATGAGATAACAATTTTAGAGTCTTTAAACTCTTTGCAAAAATCATTGATAGTTGCATAGATTCTATCCCTATTAGAGGGGGTCTCTACATAATAAACGTTTTCATTTTTCATCTTGGAGTACTCATTTCTGAGCTCTTCAAGTTCTTGTTCTGTCAAAGGGTTGTCAGATGAAACTAGTTTGCGGTAGTCTACTTTACCAAGCTGACTCATTTTACGAATCATCTCGTCCTTTGCATGCATCTCGAAAGAAAAATGTAGAACCTTCACATCTTGATTACCTAGATAATTAGATGTAAAGTCAGTGTGCAACATGTTGGTAAAGAATGACTTACCGTGACCTGATGCACCTGCTAGAAAATAGGTTTGACCAAAATGAAACCCACCGAGAAGCATAGTGTTTACTTTCTGCCAGCGTGTAGCTAAGAAAGGACGCTGACCTGTTGCACCCTCGTAGAGGAACTTGTCTGCTTCCTTAATAGCTTGTTCTGCTGTCTTTATCTGTAAACTAGTAAACTTTGTCGTTTGGAGATTCAAATCCATCTATATCTGTTTTCATTAATTGTTCTACTGTTTTCCATTGTTCTGTTTCTATCCACTTTTCCATGCCCATGTGTATCTGAGCATTGTTCTTTGCCCATTCTAAACATTCCATTACTTTAGTGTGTAGTGCACGTTTAGGTGCAATACTTTTCTTGTAAAAGGTCCGGGTTTTCATTGTTGCATTTCTACCAGGTAGTTTCTTACCGTTAATGTAAATCTGCAGGGGATAGGCTTCAAAGAATTCGTCATATGCTGTTGATATATCAGTGTTATAAAGCTCTTTGATAAACTTATTAGTAACACGATAGTTATCTGCCCATGAAGTATCACTACTTCCCTCGTTAATTAAATAACCCCGATCTTCTAAATCTTCTAGTTCTTTTAATTCAAAGCCACCATTCTCATGTACAAACTTGTACAAGGAAGCATAGTCATTTTCATAAATAATGTATAAGAATAGAAATTGTGTAGGACTTATCTTATGCTTGCATAAGTAATCTACGTACTGTTTCGGAGTGTTTAATAACATACTATATTACGTTTAAGTATTCTAGAGAAGCTTGACTCAAAGCCTCTTTGATTTCTTTAACTGAATTAACGTGAGTCGCGTTAATGGTTTTCTTCTGACGTTGACGTAGCCACTTTTCGTCTTGTGTATCTGCTATGTACAAGTTTATCATTAGACCAGTTTTACCTGGTGCCCAACGAATAGCTCTACCTGTACGCTGAAGATCTTGTCTTGATGTAGATGTACCACTGCATACTATTGCCATGGATACTCCTTGTATGTCAAAACCTTCGTCTAAGGCTCGAGCTGTTGATATAACCTTGATGTCGCTTCTTGGATCTTTGAAGTTCTCTATTGCCATTTGTTTAGCATAGGGTTTCATCTTAGAATGATAAGAAACTGCCCAGGGTTGCAACGTTTTTGTAAGCTCGTTAGCAAATTTTACGGTCTCTGAAAATGTGATCGTAGGGACATCAAAGGTATCAATTAATTCCTTCGCAGCCAAAAACTTAGAAGGATGGTTGTACAAAAATGTCTTACGATTACGCATGTTTTTAGACCACTGTATAGCAGCTGTCATGATACCATTTACATCATATCCTGTCTTTGCTGCATAGTGCTCTCTATACTCTTGAGATTTTAAACATTTCATTGCGGCTTGAAAATTAAAATCAAACCACTTGAAATACTTATTGAATCCGTCGTGTAGTTTTTCGTATGCGTATCTGTCTTTGTCATTAAGCTCAATAGCTAGGTTGTATACCTTAAAATTAGATACATAGCCCATAGCAAGCGCTTCTTTCATACTAATCGTGTCTACGACAGGACAGTATTGTTCTATAATATAGTGCTTCTTGTCACTACGCTCTAACGTAGCTGTAAGCCCTAATATGTAATGATAGTGAACGTTAGAAAATATAGTCTTGAACACATCAGAGGCATAGTTATGTACCTCGTCAAGAACTAATAGATCTACAGAGCTCATACCTTTAACACCGGTATTGATTACTTGGATCTTTACGTTCTTTAGTTCAAGGTTTGTAATTACCTCTTTCCACTGCTCAAATAAGTATCGGGTTGGAACTACAACTAATGTTGTATTATCAGGCAACTTCTTGTTCATGTCTTGTATAATAAGACACGCTACATAGGTCTTCCCAAAGCCTGTTACGGCTTCGAGAGTTCCTTTGTAACCTGACTGCTTCCAAACGTCAACTACACGTCTTTGACGTGCAAGTTTCTTTACGTCTATTTTCATAGGTTTATATAGTTTTTAAAATAATCATGCACCTTGTGGTAATCCTTGAATTCGTTCAATGGATGTGAACGCTTCAAAGCCTCAGTTACATTATTATATAGGTTCCATGAGTTAAAAGAGTCTGTATCCTCTTGCATAGCAAAATGCACAGAGTCAGAGATTTCATTCTTAACTACGGATGCTTGCGTAGGTGTTAGTATACTATCACGTACGTAAAGCTCTCCAAGAATGTGAGACACCTCTGTCATACCATCTAATCGATGCTCTCTAAAATCATTTATATCTTTGTTAATCTCTCCAAAGGTCTTTCTCAATGACCCTAGAGTGACATGTATCATCTGATCTAAGTGATCCATCACTTTAGAACGATGCACTTTAGCTGCTGTAGCCTCTCCTGATATCATACCATTCATACAAATCATTACTCTAGCACCACATGCAATTCCTACACGTCGTGTCTTGTTGTATGAGTTTATGATACCTATCATAGGCTTGACAGGTAAATTACTCTTAGTTGCAAGAGTATAATATGCAATAACAACATCGTTATTCATTGCACCTCTGTAACTAATATCTTCTACAGTCCAATTGTTACGAGCTATCTCTTTTTCGACACGCTCAAACAGTGTTTCGTGTGCTACAGGACCGTAAGTGTTTGTAGCTGATGGTACCGGCTGTGCTAGTACTGCATCTCTTGTTGTTTTAAATCCATTCATAATTACCAAATTTCAAATCCTCCTGATTGATAGCAAAACAGTGCAAACTGTAATACATTTTTCTCACTAAATGGATAACTACCAGCCCAGCTTTTCTGTGCCCATAAATCATCCCATTGTTGTTTGTAAGGCTCAGGATAGTTTACAGGAGCTATTCCATCATCACCTGTTGCTTCTACAACCTTTACATGTAGTTCTTTACGGCTTTCTTCTAGCTTTTCATTCTGTTCTTGTGCTAGATTAAACTCTATCATATGACTCTCTTCATGCTGTTTTGTATGACCGTTATCTATTAGTTTATGCAATTGCAATGCAAGCTCAATAGATGCCTCTTCACTTATTGTTGCACCACTGTTACTCATGCCTTCATCTTTCTGCTGGTCAGTTAAACAGGTAGTGTTTTCAATTACGTAATCCCACAAAGGACGCCACCACCATACATTGTTTCTAAAATAATGTCCTGGTACTTCTTCCTCGTAAGTTTCTAGATCAGCAAAGAACTTTTCTTTCTCTTCCTCTGTTGGTTCTGATGCCCAGTCTATCTCTGGTTTTACTATTTTCTTTGGATTGTGTGGTTTTAATCCGTATACGTCAAATCCCATATCTATATTGTTTTAAGTATTATATTAATTTCTGATTTTAATTTGATTGCTTTATCTATGTGCACACCCTTAACAGAGTTGTTGAGGTTTGTACACACAGTAAAAAGCATGTTATCTAAGCTTGTTATTTT
>Ga0228662_1000467_pt1 | contig 20043 bp, 16 predicted proteins | sample 76DmetaG_FD_183173 | JGI IMG/M metagenome (GOLD analysis project Ga0228662, IMG submission 183173) | Seawater microbial communities from Monterey Bay, California, United States - 76D | ecosystem: Environmental > Aquatic > Marine > Coastal | place: USA: California | collected 2016-11-10
ATATCGCAACAATTGGGATTGATTCGATAATTAAATCATTAATTTCTTTAAAAATTAGTTTTCTTTGAATTTTCCATTTACTTGGCTTAAAAAAAGACATTTTAATCATAATAAAATATCTACCTATATCACTCAAATAAAACATAATTAAACTTTATATGTAATAGCATTTATATTCATTCCAGCACCAACACTTCCAAATATTATAATATCACCTTTTTTTAATGAATGGTTATCAAGTTTTAAATTTTTAACAAGATCAAATAATGTAGGTATTGTAGCTACAGAACTATTACCTAATTTATTTATTGACATTGGAAGGATATTTTTTGGAGTATCCATATCATATAATTTAAAAAATCTATTAACAATTGCTTCGTCCATTTTTTCATTTGCTTGATGAAGAAAAACTTTCTTTACATCGTTGATAGAATATTCAGTTTCATCTAAACAATCTTTCATAGCTCTTGGAACATGCACTATTGCAAATTCGTAAACTTTTCGTCCATGCATTTTTATAAATTTTGTTTTAGATAAATCAGAATTATCATAAGATTCTCCAAAAAATAAATAAAATGTTTCTTTATCAGTATATGTACAACTTTTATGAGATAGAATACCACTTTTATTTTCTTCTTTTTTTAATTCTATTATTGAGGCACCAGCCCCATCAGCATAAATCATTGAGTCCCTATCCTTTACATCATAAGTTCTTGAAAGCGTTTCAGCTCCGATTACTAAACAAGTTTTGGCCATTCCAGATTTTATAAAAGATTGAGCTTGAATAACACCTTCAAGCCATCCAGGACATCCAAAAATTATGTCATAACAAACACAAGAAGGATTTTTTATACCCAAATTAAATTTAACTCTACTCGCCAAGCTAGGGAGCATATCGGATTGTTCAGTATCTTTTTTAATGTCACCAAAATTATGAGCTACGATAATATAGTCTATATTTTCTTGATCAATTTTTGCATCTAAGATTGCTTTTTCTGCAGCAAAAAAAGCCAAGTCAGATGCATTTAAGTGATCTTTTGCATATCGCCTTTCCTCGATCCCAGTTATTGATTTAAATTTTTTAATAATAACATCATTACTGACATTAAAAACAGATCCATCAGCATTTAAAAAATTTGCTTCTAAAAAATCTTTATTTTTTTTTGTTAAAAGAGGAATATAGGATCCGGTTCCTGTAATTTTAATTGACATTTAAACTTATTTACTTACTAAGTTATGAAAAAGTCATTGATAAGACTCGATGGGTTCACATGTACATACTAAATTTCTATCTCCATATGCATCGTCTACTCGTCTAACTGTTGGCCAAAACTTATTATTCAACACGTATGAGGTTGGAAATGCTGCTTGCTGTCTAGAGTAAGAAAAATTCCAGTTTTCACTTCCTATCATTTTCATGGTATGAGGAGCATTTTTTAATAGATCAGGAGATTCATCAATTTCTTTTCTAATAAGAATCATTGCATCACAGAATCTATTTATCTCGTCTAAATTTTCACTTTCAGTTGGCTCAATCATCATAGTACCAGGGACAGGGAAAGATACCGTGGGAGCATGAAAGCCATAATCAATTAACCTTTTAGCTATATCCATTACTTCAATCCCTTGAGATTTGAAAGGCCTACAATCAATTATTAATTCGTGGGCAGATCTCCCGCCTTCACCCTTATATAAAATTTCATAATGATTTTCAATACGATTTTTTATATAATTTGCATTAAGAATAGCGTATTGAGTTGATGCTTTTAATCCTTTTGAACCTAACATTTTTATATATCCATATGAAATTACGCAGGCAAGAGCTGACCCCCAGGGTGCTGCTGAAATTGCTTTTACACTATTTTTTGTACTAACGTTAATTATTGGATTATTTGGTAAAAATGGAACAAGATGTTCTGCAACACATATTGGTCCTACACCAGGACCTCCACCACCATGAGGGATTGCAAAAGTTTTATGCAAATTGAGATGGCATACATCAGCCCCAATTATAAATGGATTTGTTAAACCAACTTGTGCGTTCATGTTGGCTCCGTCCATATAAACTTGACCGCCGTTATCATGAATGGTTTTTGTAATCTCTTGTATTGAGGATTCAAAAACACCATGAGTAGAAGGATAAGTTATCATTAAAGCAGCTAAATTATCTTTATAATGTTCAGCTTTTTCTTTTAATTCATTAACATTAATATTTCCATGTTTATCGGTTCCAACAACAACTACTTTCATTCCAGCCATTACAGCTGATGCAGGATTAGTTCCGTGGGCAGAAGATGGTATTAAACAAATATTTCTATGTTCGTTTGATGTACTTTTTAAATATTCTCTTATAACCATGAGCCCAGCGTACTCACCTTGAGCTCCTGAATTTGGTTGTAATGAAGTTCCACTAAATCCTGTAATTTCGTTTAGTTGTTTCTCTAATTTTTTTAGTAGTTTTTGATATCCTCTTGCTTGATCTAATGGTGCGAAAGGGTGAATATTATTCCATTTGCTCCAACTAATTGGAATCATTTCAGATGCAGCATTCAACTTCATAGTACATGAACCCAAGGAAATCATTGAATGGGTTAATGAAAGATCTTTTCTTTCCAAGTTTTTAATATATCTCATTAATGCAGTCTCTGAATGATACTTATTAAAAATTTCTGAAGACATAAAATCAGATGATCTGTTTAAATTTTCAGGAATTCTTGAAAGATTGAATTTGGTTTCAATTTCAAATAAATCAGCATTTAAAGATTTTGCAATTACATCAACAATGATTTGAATATCTTTCAGTGAAGTAGCTTCATTTACAGAGATAGATATTTCATTTTCATTTATATAATTGAAATTTAATTTATTAATGATTGCAATTTTCTTTATTTTTTTTGATGAAACTTTTAATCTAATGGTGTCAAAAAAATACTTATTCAATTGTTGAACACCTATTTTTTCTAAATTTTTTTCAAGTAATAATGCTTTTAAGTGAATAGAGCCAGCAATTTCTTTTAAACCTTTAGGCCCATGATATAGTCCATACATACCTGCCATAACCGCTAAAAGAACTTGAGAGGTACATATGTTTGATGTAGCCCTATCTCTTTTTATGTGTTGTTCTCTAGTTTGTAAAGCCATTCTTAGAGCAGGATCTTCATCCACATCTTTGGTTAAACCAATTATTCTTCCTGGAACAGATCTTTTGTAATCTTCTTTAGTTGCAAAGTATGCTGCATGGGGACCTCCATATCCAAGAGGAATTCCAAACCTCTGAGAGGTTCCAACAACAACATCAACACCAAAACAGGACGGTTTTTTTAGTAGGCAAAGAGAAAGTAAATCAGCCGCAACAACAATTTTTACATTATTGCTTGAAGCTTTAAGGCAATATTTTTCAATATCAATTATTTCACCATATAAACCAGGATATTGAATTAGGCATCCATAGAATTTATCATCAAATTCAAATTTATTTAAATCACTAAAAATAATTTCTATTCCTAAAGGTTCTGCCCTAGTTTCCAGAAGACTTATAGTTTGTGGTAGAGTGTTTGAAGAAACTAAAAACTTATTTACGTTATTTTTTTTCTGATCTCTAGTTCTTAAACTAAATAACATTGTCATTGCTTCAGCAGCTGCTGTACTCTCATCCAAAAGTGAGGCGTTAGCTAGTTCCATACCAGTTAAGTCGGAAATTATAGTTTGATAATTTAATAGAGCTTCCATTCTACCTTGGGCAATTTCTGCTTGGTAAGGTGTATAGGCGGTATACCAACTTGGATTTTCTAAAATATTTCTTTTAATAACAGATGGTACAATAGACTGATTATATCCCATTCCAATATAGGATTTAAAAACCTTATTTTTTTTTCCTAGTCTTTCAATATGACCCAGATAATCGTTTTCACTTAATGGTTTTTTAAGTTTCATTTCTTTTTGAAGCCTTATATTTTCTGGAATAGTTTCAGAAATTAATTCTTCTATATTTTTAACATTTAAATAATCAAGCATTTTAGCTTTATCACTTTTGTTTATGCCTATGTGACGTTTGGAAAAACTATTCATTTATAAAAAAATATTTTGATTAAAAATAACTAATAACATTAATAAATTAGCATAATTTTAATACTTTGAGTTAAAAGTTTTTAACTTAATAATTAACCAAATTTTAAGTATTCATTCAAAATTAAATGTTAATAATAAAAAAGAGTTTTGATTTTTATATTAAATCTAGTCTTCATCTGGGAATTTGTGTGATTTGTTTGTATTTGGTAAATGTTTTGAAACATGATATTGAAGTGGATTATTTGATAATAACTTTTCTTTTTAGTTCAACCATCATAGTATACAATTTTATAAAATATGGATATAATCTTCCAAACTATTCAACGTTAAAAACTTCTGTCTTAAAAACGATTACGTTTTTAAGTTTTCTTTGTGGATTTGCCTTAATTTATACATTATTTTTTTTAAAATTTTATACACTATTATTTGGAACTTTTCTTTTTTTTATATGCATTTTATATGTTTTTCCTGTGGGAAATTCAAAATTAAATTTTAGAAATTTAAGTAGGGTGAAATTATTTTTGGTTGCATTTTGCTGGAGTGCGTCAACTGTTTTTTTACCTTTAATAGAAAACGGATTTAATAATTATTATTTCACTTTGATATTTTCTTTTCAAATATTTTGTTTAATAATTATCTATACCATTCCATTTGAGATTAGAGATCTTCAAAATGATTCAATAGAATTACAAACAATTCCTCAAATTTTTGGTATTAAAAAATCTAAAAATATATGCTATTTCTTAATTATGGTATTTTCACTTCTCTCTTTTATTAATAGTGGGCTTGGAACTAACTTTCTTTCAGATATAGTTCTATCTTTTATACTGTTTTTTATAGTTTATATAACCAAAAAAAATCAGTCAGAGTATTTCTCAAGCTTTTGGGTTGAATCAGTCCCTGTATATTGGTTGATGTTTTGTGTTTTGCTTAAATAAGAGTCTACTTTATTGAATCCTTTAAAACTTTGTCTTTTAATCCTTCTTTATATTTCAATATATTTTTTAAGATTTTAGGATCACTTGTTCCAATAATTTTAGCAGCTAATATTCCAGCATTTTTACTTCCGTTTAAAGCTACTGTTGCAACTGGAACACCACCTGGCATTTGAAGAATTGATAGTATAGAATCCCATCCATCAATAGAGTTTCTAGATTTAACAGGAACACCAATTACTGGCAGTGGTGTAATTGATGCAATCATTCCGGGTAAATGAGCAGCACCACCGGCACCTGCTATAATTACAGAATATCCATTTTTATGTGCTTTTTTACCATATTCCATCATCTTCTCAGGTGTTCTGTGAGCCGAAACTATTTCAGCATCATTTTCAACACCTAATTCTTTTAAGATATCTATAGCCTCTTGCATAATTGGAAGATCTGATTTGCTTCCCATAATGATTCCAACTTTTGCCATATTTAATTAGTTTTAATTTTAATTAATTCTTTTATATTTTTTGCTCTTTTTAATCCACTCTCAAGTTCAGTATCAATTACTGTAATATGCCCCATCTTTCTATTTGGTTTTGTTTCTTTTTTTCCATAAATATGAATTTTAACATTATCAAACTTCATTGCCTCATCAATTCCTTCATAAATAACATCACCATTGTAACCCTCATCCCCTACTAAGTTAGCCATAATTGTATAAACACTTGATTTAGAACATCCTAATGGTAAATTAAGTATTGAACTTATGTGTTGGTCAAATTGAGAGTTGATACACCCTTCAATTGAATAATGTGCACTATTGTGAGGTCTGGGTGCAACTTCATTAACTAAAATTTCGTCATTTTGAGTTAAAAACATTTCAACAGCTAGTAAACCAACTTGTTCAAATGTTTTAGACACTTTCAATGCAACTTTTTCAGCTTTTATCCTTAACTCTTCACTAATTTGGGCTGGACAAACAACGAACTCTACTTGATTAGAAGTTTCATTAAACATCATTTCTACAATTGGAAAAATTTCAATTTCACCATTTTGATTTCTTGCAATAGTTGTAGCTAATTCTTTTTTAAAAGGAACTAATTCTTCAATTATAAATGGTGATTCAGGCAAATTTTTTAGATCTTTTTCAGACTTTAAAATTTTCACACCGTATCCGTCGTATCCAAACTTTGTTTTTTTCCATACGCACGGAAAGTTAAGTTTGCCCAAGTCTTTTGATGAATTGTAAAATTTAAATTTTGCAGAAGGTATACTATTATCAATAAAGAATTTTTTTTGGAGAGACTTATCTTGAATAATTCTAAGAGTAGAAGAATTCGGAAAAACTTTAATACCCTCTTTTTCTAGTTTTTCTAATGCCTCAACGTTGATATGTTCAATCTCATAAGTTACTAAATCACAAGTTTTACCAAAATTATAGACTGAATCAAAATCCATTAGATTTCCTTTTGTGAATTTAGAACAAAGATCTTTACATGGAGAATCTGCACTTGGATCAAGGATGTTTGTTTTAATACTTAATCTCGATGTCACCTGAAGCAACATTTTACCTAATTGTCCTCCGCCTAGAATACCTAAAGTGAAATTGGATGTCGAGTAATTCATTTAACTTATTATTTGGCAAAAATACATTAAAATGTTATTAGGGATAAAATTATTTAACTATTCATTTTGAGGTATATTTGTAATTTAAAATCTTTAATATTATGATTAATTTAATTCTTTTTGGTAAGCCTGGTTCTGGAAAAGGCACTCAAGCTGAATTTGTAAAACAAAAATACGATTTGGTTCATATCTCTACTGGAGATGTTTTTAGATATAATATTTCAAAAAATACAGATTTAGGCGTGCTAGCAAAATCTTATATGGACAAGGGAGATCTTGTTCCAGATGAAGTAACTATAAAAATGCTTGAAGCTGAAGTCGAAAAATTCAATGATGCTAAGGGTTTTATTTTTGATGGATTTCCTAGAACAACCACTCAAGCTAAGATTTTAGATGATTTCTTAGATTCAAAACGGATGAGTATATCGATGACTATAGCCCTTGAGGTTGATGAAGATTTATTAATTGATAGATTGATTAACAGAGGGAGAGACAGTGGTAGAGCCGATGATCAGGATAGATCTAAAATTCAAAACCGATTTGATGAATACAATAATAAAACAGCCCCATTAATTAGTTTTTATAAAAATCAAAATAAGTTTTATGAGATTGATGGTGTTGGTGAAATAAACGATATAAGCTCAAGAATTTTTGAAACTATAGATAATAATATAAAATGACAGAGGGTAACTTTGTAGATTATGTAAAGATTAATATATATTCAGGAAATGGAGGAAAAGGATCTGCACATTTTAGACGTGAAAAATATATTACCAAAGGAGGACCAGATGGTGGAGATGGTGGTAGAGGAGGTCATATAATTTTTGTAACTGACAAATCACTTTGGACATTGTATCATTTCAAATTTAAAAAGCATTTTAAATGTGGTCATGGCGGTGATGGAAGTGGAAGTAGAAGTACAGGAGCTGATGGAGAAGATGTAATAATTAGAGTTCCAATAGGAACAGTTATTAAGGATTTCAAAACGAATAATATAATTCATGAAACTATTGAAGATGGTGAAGAAAAAATTATTTTAAAAGGTGGGAAAGGTGGCCTTGGTAACTGGAATTTTAGATCTTCAACCAACCAGGCTCCAAGATATGCACAGCCCGGAATTAAGGGAGAAGAAAAACAACTAGTATTAGAGCTAAAGCTTTTAGCAGATGTTGGACTTGTAGGATTTCCCAATGTAGGAAAATCTACTTTACTTAAAACTCTTACATCAGCAAAACCTAAAATAGGTAATTATGAGTTTACTACATTAAAACCTAATTTAGGGATCGTAGAATATAGGGACTTTAAATCATTTGTTATTGCTGATATACCTGGAATAATAGAGGGAGCTTCTGAGGGCAGAGGGTTAGGTCATTATTTTTTAAGACATATTGAAAGAAATTCAGTTTTATTATTTCTTTTATCATCTGAATCAGATGATATAGTTAAACAATATGAAGTTTTATTAAACGAATTAAAAAAATACAACCCTGAACTTCTCGATAAGCAAAGGCTTATAGCTATCTCTAAATCAGATTTATTGGATGAAAAACAAACAAGCAAGATCAAAAAAAATATTTCAAATAAAATTAAAGATGTTCCTTTTGAATTTATTTCATCTGTTTCTAATATTGGTTTAATCCAAATTAAAGATTTAATGTGGAAAGTATTAAATGAAGACATTTAAATTAGAATTTTAGTAGTTTATGAAAGTTCACTTTATTGCCATAGGGGGGAGTGCGATGCATAATCTAGCAATCGCACTACATTTAAAAGGTTACAATGTTACAGGTAGTGATGATTCAATATTTGAACCTTCAAAATCTAGATTAAAAAAGTATGGTCTGCATCCTGAAAAGATAGGGTGGGATAGGTATAGGATTTCTGATGATATTGATTGTGTTATTCTTGGAATGCACGCAAGAGAAGATAACCTTGAACTTGAAGAGGCTAAGAAAAAATCAATAAAAATATATTCATACCCAGAATTTATTTATGAAATGTCAAAAGAAAAAACTCGAGTTGTTATTGGAGGCAGTCATGGTAAAACTTCAATAACAGCAATGGTATTACATGTGCTGAGTAATAATGGTATTTCAGTTGATTATATGGTTGGAGCTCAATTAAAAGGGTTTGAAACTATGGTTCACTTGACAGAAGAAAATGATTTTATATTGCTTGAAGGAGATGAATATCTTTCATCACCAATAGACAGGAGACCTAAGTTTCATTTATATAAACCTAACATAGCATTATTAAGTGGGATTTCATGGGATCATATTAATGTTTTTCCATCTAAAGAAGAATATTCAAAACAATTTGAATTTTTTTTAGATACAATTACCTCAGGTGGTGTTATCGTTTATAATCAGTCAGACTCAGCACTTAGTGAAATGGTGTTAAAGTGTAGTAATTCTTTAAGAAAATTAGAGTATTCTGTCCCAAATCATTTCGTAGAAAATGGGATTTCCTATTTATCTACTGATGAGGGCGATCTACCTTTAAAAATATTTGGAGAACATAACTTAAGTAATCTTTCAGGGGCTAAGCTGATTTGTCAGCTTATGGGGGTTCACGAAGAGGAATTTAATCAATCCATAATCACATTTGAGGGTGCCGATAAAAGATTAGAGCCATTATTGTTAGAAAATGACAGGGCTTTTTTTAAGGACTTTGCTCACTCACCAAGTAAGGTAAAAGCAACTACAAAAGCCATAAAAAATCAATTTAAAAATAGAAAACTGATTACACTTCTAGAACTACATACATTTAGCAGTTTAAATGAAAATTTTATTGGTGAATATAGAGATACTCTCAAAAGTGCAGACATAAAAATTCTATTTTATGATCCTAGTGCCGTAGAAAAAAAAGGATTAAAAAATATTTCTGAAACTAAAATTAAAAATGCATTTAATGATAATAATTTGATTGTATTTTCTAATTCAAATCTTTTAATGAATTTTTTAAAAGAACAGGAATATGTAAATTCTAATTTATTATTTATGAGTTCAGGAAATTATGCTTCCTTGAATTTGGATGAAATAAAAGACCTTGTCAAGAATAGCTAATGAAAAATGTTAAACATATTTTTTTTGATTTAGATCATACTCTTTGGGATTTTGAAAAAAACTCATCCCTTACTTTTAAGTTCTTGATAAAAAAATATGATTTGAATGTAAGTCTTGAACATTTTCTTAAGATATATATGCCAATAAATTTTTCTTTATGGGACCTTTACCGAGATGAGAAAATTACAAAACAATATTTAAGATACAATAGGTTAAAGATGACTTTCGAGAAATTAAATATTGAAGTTAGCGATATAATGATTGATAAAATATCTGAGGACTATATTAAACATCTTCCTGATAACAATTTTTTATTGAATAACGCAGTTACCATTTTAGATTATTTGTATCCTAAATATAAATTACACATAATTACCAATGGATTTCATAAAGTACAACATTCAAAAATTATTAATTCCGGATTAGATAAGTATTTAGATTGTATTATTGATTCTGAATCTGTTGGAGTAAAAAAGCCACATTCAAAAATCTTTCAAAATGCCTATAAAGAATCTAATGCTAGTAGTTTAAAGGATTGCTTAATGATTGGTGATAATTATGAGGCAGATATTTTAGGAGCTCTTAAGAATGGATTTGAAGCTATTCACTTAAATTCAAATAATCAACCCCTGCACAACAGTTGTATAGTAATAAATGATCTAATTGAATTAAAAGAGCTTCTTTGATTAGTAGTTTTTTTGTCTAACCACCTCATAAAGAATAGTACCACAAGCTACTGAAACGTTAAGGGATTCGATTTTACCGTACAATGGAATCTTAATCAGGTGATCACATAAGTTTATTACAGAGTTTGATAAGCCTTTTCCCTCAGATCCCATGATAATGGCCTGTCTATTATTAAAATTTGTTTCATAGATGACTTTTTCAGACTTTTCTGAAGCACCATAAACTCCGATATTGTATTGTTTTAATAGAAAAATAGCATCTTTTATGTGAGAAACTTTGCAAATAGGGACGTTGAAAATTGCACCAGAGGATGTTTTAATTGTATCTCCATTTACTGGAGCACTACCACTAGATTGAATAACAATACAATCTACACCAGTGCATTCAGCAGTTCGGACTATAGCACCAAAATTTCGAACATCTGATAATTGATCTAAAATAAGTATTGATAAATTCCCTGATTTGGAATTAATTAAATTACTTAAATCATCTAATGATAAAAAATCTATCGGTGATATCGTAGCTACAGCACCTTGATGATTTTTAGGTGTAAGTCTGTTTAGTTTTTCTATTGGAACGTAAGAGATTTCAATGGATTTTTTGTTTAATTTTTTAATTAGTTCAAATCCATTTTTATTATTTAATCCTCTTTGAATGAAGACTCTATTGAGGGGCTTTTCAGAATCTACGGCTTCAATTAGAGTTCTAATCCCAAAAATTAAAGTTTCTTTTTTGTTATACATTATATTGAATCAAAATACTTAACTAGCTCAATAAGATTATCTTCTTTTTTTAAATTTAATTTATTAGATTTTCTGTATTTTTTATATAGTTCTTGATCAAAAATCTTAAGATCACTCATTTTTTTGTGAGAGGTTGGTAATTGATATGCTAATCCTTTATAAAAGATTAGAAAAGAACCATCATCTTTCCATTTAGATTGAGGAGCTTTAGTAAATCCAGTTGGAGGCGCTTGAATACCGTCTTTGTTAGGCTTTTCAATTAATTTTTTTGGGTAGTAATAGAGTTCATATTTTTCTGTAACTACACACTCTTTTAAAATTCCTTTTATTAGTTTATTATTGATTTTAAACGAAAGATTTTTAAATTTCTCTTGGTTTATATAGACAATGACATTATCGTCGATTTCAATAGTATTTGACTTTGAATTTAAATTTTTTTTTATTTCAAATTTTTGATTTGCAACATTAAATCTTATAAATGCTTCATAAGTTCTACCATTTGAAAATGAAAGATTTCCTTTCATATATTTCTCTTCATAATATGGATTTCCTTTTATGTCAGAATTAACTGTATTGTATTTATCTAAAAAAACATTTCCAGACTTTAATAATTGATCTTCTGTCAAGTTAGTGATTTGTGAAAACGATAATTGGAACAACAGAATTGTTATTATTGAACTATATAATTTCATTGGATTTTTTTAAATAAATATATAAAAAAAAGCACCCATTAGAGTGCTTTTTTTATTTATTGTAATGTGGATGAATTATTTAGTATCCCACCACAATTTTGTGTCTTGAGTATCTGGCCCTTGCAAAGCTACAGCAGCATCATAATTAGATTTGTTGTTTGAAATAGTTTGAGCACCATAACCATGTCTTACAGGAATACCTGTACCGGAAATGGCAGCAGAAGGAGCAGAAATATCGTTAGGATAATCCAATCTTCTCCACTCAGCCCAACCTTCATAACCTTGTAACCAAAGTGCAACCCATTTTTCCATTGCCATAGTTTCCATAGAAACAGGAGCAACAGTTGCTAGGTAAGCAGTAGCATCTGAAGATGCAACACCCCACTGATCGTGAGAAGCAGCAATACCATACTCATACCATGTTTGAGCATCTCCAGCTAAACCAGTCCACCCTCTTAGGTGTGCTTCAGCCATTGCGAAACATACTTGAGCATAAGTATATAAAAATCCACCATGATTAACACCATCACTAATTATGTTAGATGTAATTGATGCGACATCAGCTCCATTGATTGCAGGATCTTCAAGTCCATAAGGCATTCCAACGTAATCTACACCACCAGAGTTTTTTGATCCATCAGCCATTTTTGATAATCTAGGGTCATTGTTTGCTGTTAAGTAATCAACAAACTTTTTACTCGGAGCAAAATCATTTCTAGTTCTGAATCTTCCAACCCATGGATTTTCATGAGCAACAGCAGTTAAGTATGGATAATGAACATTTTGAGAAGTAGATGTTAAAACACCACCTGCTACAGCTTCAGAAAATTTAGACTGTGCTGTTGAAGGATCGACATCAGAAATTCTTAACGCCATTGTCATTTTTAATGTGTTTGCAAATCTTTTCCATGCGTCCATATCGCCATTAAACATAATATCTCCCTGAACTGCGATAGCAGAGTTATTAATATAACTCATTGCAGTTTCTAATTGAGCAAATAATCCAGCATAAACATCTTTCTGTTGGTCTAAAGCTGGAGATATATTTTCTCCACCTTTTAAAGCTTCAGAGTAAGGTATAGCACCCCATCTATCAGTCATATGATGATACATATAAACTTGAAGTATGTGGGCTATTGCCATTTGATTATTATTGTCTCCAAATGCTAAAACTTCATCAGCATTGTTAGTGTTAAGCTCAATAATTTCCCTTAAATCATTTAAAGGACCAGTATAAAATCCATCGTAATTCCACTGATAAGTATCATATCTTGAATAAGTTGTATACGTTATATCCGAGATAGTTTGTGGATAATAGTTTGGTGTAACAGAACTCACTATTCCAGGTATTCCTGTTATTGCGTTAGTTAATAATGCATCTGTTTTTTTATTAGTTGGAGAGTTTGGATTTACATTCTCATCTCCAAAATCTACAGTTGAGCAACTAATAACAAACAGTGTTGCAAAAGTTAATAAACTAAATTTTTTGATTATATTTTTCATATTTAATTAATTTAAAATTTTAAACTAAGGTTAAGTCCAACAGTTCTAGCTGGTGGTAATTGTCCACCTTCTTGAGTTCTGTAGCTTGAAGCTAATGAACCAGATCCCTCAATCTCACTAGGATCAAGACCGCCCTCAGGAATGTTAGAATATATTAATAAAAGGTTATTACCAATTAATGATACATTTATATCGCTAAAGAAAGTATTCTCTAATGCTGACTTTGGAAAATCATATCCAACTCTTAGTGTTCTTAATTTTACATAAGATGCATCATATAACCAGTTAGGGTGGTTACCAAAGTAGTTTGTGTAGAAGTGTGAACTTGCTGCAGTATATAAATCAACTGTTTCACCAGCTTCAGTAACACCTACAACATGGACTCCACCACCTGCTGATACAGCATCTCTTTTTGGATTACCTTTATCATTAAGTCCTACAGTATCCATGTGCATTCCTGAGTAATAAGCAAACATATTAGATGTTGATGAGAACATTCCACCGCTTTGAAAATCAAAGCCTGCATCTAAACTCCAGTTTTTGTAAGCAAAAGAAGTAGTAAAACCACCAGTGAAATCTGGAAGAATATTTCCAAGTACTTGGTTGCCTTCATAAACAGTTCTTCCCGTGCTTGTATAGATTGGAGTTCCATTAGCATCAGTTTTAGGTTTTCTTCCTACAAAAGTTCCCCATTCTTCACCAACTCTTTCTTGAAGTTGAAGTGAATACCAGGACATATAGTCAAGTACCCTACTATTAATTCCATCATAAAGTTTATCAGTTGTTTTCTTTATGGATGCTATGTTGAAAGATAAATCCCATCTAAAATCATCGCTAAGTACAGGTGTAGCATTTAATGTTAATTCTAAACCTGCTGTTGAAGATTCTCCAGAGTTAATTGACAAACCACTATATCCAGTTGAACCTGGAACAGGTATTGAAATTGGAAGGTCTTTATCTACTCTATCATAATATGTCAAATCAAAACCAAGTCTATCGTTAAGGAAACTAATTTCCGTACCAACTTCAAATTCTGATCTTGTTCCACCAGTTAATAATGGATTTGCTAATGTATTAGGAACATTAAATCTTGGTTTAGATCCATGAGCAGTTCCAGTACCATAAACTTTAGAAGTTTGGTATACACCTGGAAATACAGGAGCCTCAGAATATCCAGCTCTTAATTTAGCAAACGAAATAGCATCAACATTTATTAATTTATCAAAAATAAAACTACCAGATAAACCATAAGTTTCAATTCTGTTGTCTTCTGGATTAGCAGTTGAACCCCAGTCAAATCTGTAAGATCCATCTAAGTATAACATACTTTTATATCCAATTGATACAGAAGAAAATGTTGAAATTTGTTTTGAACTACTTGATGTAGAAGAAAAGCTTGGTCTGTCTTTAGACGAAGCAACACTGTAAAAACCAGGAATTGTTAATCCACCTACAGAACCAGTACTCAAGTTTGATGTACCATTTTGTGTTACTTGGTAACCAATTAATGCATTTACATCAAAATCACCATAATCTTTTGCGTAATTTAACCTTGCCTCTAGTTCATTTTGAAAATAATTGCTTCTTCCTTCACTGTAACTTTCAGTATTAATACCAAACCAACCGGTTCTTGCAGTTCTACTGTAAGTATTCGATCTTCTTCTAATTTCAACATTAGCAGAAATATCATCATTAATTTCAAAGTTTAATCCTAAGTTTCCAAAAAACACTTCTTTATCCTGAGTGTTTTTATTATCGTTAACAGAAAAATGAGGTGCGTCCCAAAATAGAGGAGTTCCATTTCTTGCACTATTTCTGTTCCAAGAGTAAATACCACCATTATAATTGTAGTTTTCTCTTAATCTATCCATATCTAATTGTCTTTGAAACCATTGGTTAAAGTTTGCACCTAAACCACTGTATCCTTGTTCAGGAAAGTTTATTGTCTTTCTAAGTTGAACATTTAAAGCACTGTAAGCACTTAATCTATCACTTATTTTTATAGACTGGTTTAATCCGGCATCTAATTGATTTCTTTCAGTACCAGGGTAAGGAAGAGTTTGATCAACAAATCTTACAGAAGATCTCATACTGTATTTTTCACCACCAGAATTAAATGATAATGATGTACTGTTTTCAACACCAGTGTCATAGAAATCTTTAACGTTATTAGGATTTGCTTCCCATGGTCTTACTGTTCCAAATTCTGGGTGACCAGGTATCCATGAATCCCAGTGACGAGCTAAAGTACCATCTAATTTTGGTCCCCAAGACTCATCAGCTGCATAGTAAGGAATATTTTGTCCATCAAATGCTGCCCATGATGCAGGATCAATTGCAGGATTGTAGCTAAAAGTATCCCAGCTTTGGTAATATCCACCACCATATTCATTTTGATATTCAGGAAGGATAGAAACGGTTGATACCGTTGTTGAGTGATCTATTGTAATAAAAGATTCACCAGATTTGGCTTTCTTTGATGTAATTACAATAACTCCACTTTGGGCATCAGCTCCATATAATGCAGTAGCTGCAGCACCTTTTAATACAGAAATAGATTCGATATTGTCAGTATTTATATCAGTCATACTGTATACCTTAATACCATCTACAACATATAAAAGATTGTCTTCACCTCTAAGTCTTAGGTATCCATTGTCAAAAGTTGAACTTGAGCCTCCAATCATTTGAACACCAGCAACTTTTCCAGTTAAAGCAACGTTTAAATCAGTTTCTTTAGCTGTTGACAAAACATCACCAGCAACTGTTTGTTGTGAAAATCCAATAGATTTTTTATCTCTTGAAATACCAAGTGCTGTAACAACGACTTCTTCAAGAGCATTGTCTGCAACTAATGTAACGTTTAATGTAGCCATAGCTCCAACAGTTACTTTTTGAGTTGTGAATCCAACATAGCTAATTGAAAGTACATCACCTTCAGAAGCCATAATTGAATAAACACCGTCAAAGTCAGTAGAAACACCATTAGATGTTCCATCTACAATCACGGTTGCTCCAGGAAGAGGAACTCCGTCACCGTCTGAAACGGTACCAGAAATACTTTTCTGAGCAAAACTCCATTGAAACATTATCATGAATGATAACGTTAAAAACTTTAATAAATTTGTTTTCATATTTGTTAATTATTATTTGATCTGCAAAAATGTTAATAAAAAGTTAATAAACCAATGTATAATTAAAAAAAAAATAAAATATTAACATATATTTAATTTTATAGCTTTATAGTTGATAATATCATAATTTTTGAGTACTAAAAATATTATATTTGTAATTATATATGGTTATATATCATATTTTATAAATATTTTTTAACGGGTTTTTAAAATTATTTCCCCTTGAACTCTAATTATAACTATTCTATTTTTTTTGTTAAATTCTTAACGTTTTAGTGTTTTTAGATACTTTTTATGAAGAATCAATTTTATACGTAATAAAAGGATACATATAAATAGGTATAATTTTAATCCATAATTTTTTAAATATTTTTTAGTCTATCTGTTTGATTAATTGTAAAATTAAATTACATTTGCACGCCCAAATAAGGGAAAAGTAAATATAAATTATGCCTACAATATCGCAGTTAGTCAGAAAAGGAAGAAGAAAGATTACTAAAAAAAGTAAGTCTGCTGCCTTAGTTTCTTGTCCTCAAAAAAGAGGTGTTTGCACAAGAGTCTATACAACAACACCTAAAAAACCTAATTCAGCTATGAGAAAAGTAGCTAGGGTTAGATTAACAAATGGAACAGAAATTAATGCATATATCCCTGGTGAAGGTCATAATTTACAAGAGCATTCAATAGTACTTGTTAGAGGAGGTAGAGTTAAAGATCTCCCTGGTGTAAGATATCATATTGTTAGAGGTGCTTTAGATACTGCTGGTGTTGAAGGAAGATTACAACGAAGATCAAAATACGGAGCAAAGCGTCCGAAAAAATAAATTATTAACTGATGACGTTCAATTATTATTGAACCTCTCAAAAACTGAAATAAATGAGAAAAAGTAAGGCAAAGAAAAGACCATTACTACCAGATTCAAGGTTTAATGATCAACTTGTTACTAGATTTGTCAACAACTTAATGTGGAGTGGTAAAAAATCCACAGCATTTAAAATATTCTATGATGCAATCGACATCATCGAAGAAAAGAAACAAAATGACGATAAAACTGCACTTCAAGTTTGGAAGGATGGTTTATCTAACGTCATGCCCCACGTAGAAGTTCGAAGTAGAAGAGTAGGTGGTGCAACTTTTCAAATTCCAATGCCAATTAGACCTGATAGAAAAATTTCAATGGCCATGAAATGGTTGATTTCATATGCTAGAAAACGAAATGAAAAATCTATGGCTCTTAAACTAGCGTCTGAAATACTTGCGGCTGAAAAAGAGGAGGGAGCTGCTGTAAAGAAAAGAGTAGACGTTCACAAAATGGCAGAAGCTAATAAAGCATTTTCACACTTTAGATTTTAATTTAAAATGGCAAGAGATTTAAAATATACAAGAAACATTGGTATTGCTGCTCACATTGATGCAGGTAAAACAACTACAACAGAACGTATACTTTTTTATACTGGTGTTAGTCACAAGATTGGTGAAGTACATGATGGAGCTGCAACAATGGATTGGATGGAACAAGAACAAGAAAGAGGAATTACAATTACATCTGCTGCCACAACCTGTACATGGAATTTTCCAACAAACCAAGGTGATAAATTACCTGATTCTAAACCCTACCATTTTAATATTATTGATACACCTGGTCACGTTGACTTTACTGTTGAAGTAAATAGATCACTTCGAGTTCTTGATGGTTTAGTGTTTTTATTTAGTGCTGTAGACGGTGTTGAACCTCAATCTGAAACCAACTGGAGATTAGCTGATAATTACAAGGTTCCCCGAATGGGATTTGTAAATAAAATGGATAGACAAGGCTCAAACTTTTTAAATGTTTGTAACCAAATTAAAGATATGCTGAAATCTAATGCAGTACCTATTGTTCTTCCAATTGGAGAAGAGGATAATTTTAAAGGTATTGTTGATTTAGTTAAAAACCAAGCTATTGTTTGGCATGAAGATAAAATGGGAGCAACCTTTGATGTGATTGATATTCCTGAAGATATGAAAGACGAGGTTGAGGAATATAGAGCTAACCTGATTGAAGCGGTTGCAGAATATGATGACGCTTTATTAGAAAAATTCTTTGAAGACCCTGATTCAATTACCGAAGAAGAAGTACATGAAGCTCTTAGAAAAGCTACACAAGATATGAGTATCATACCTATGATTTGTGGTTCTGCTTTTAAAAATAAAGGTGTTCAATTCCTTTTAGACGCTGTGTGTAGATATTTACCATCTCCACTTGATAAGGAAGCAATTATAGGAACTGACCCTAAAACAGATAACGAAATTGAAAGGAAGCCATCTGTTACTGAGCCATTTTCAGCTTTAGCTTTTAAAATTGCTACAGACCCTTATGTTGGTAGATTAGCTTTTTTCAGAGTTTACTCAGGAAAACTTGATGCTGGATCATATATTTTAAACAATAGATCAGGTAATAAAGAACGTATTTCTAGAATTTTCCAAATGCATGCTGATAAACAAAACTCTATTCCTTTAATTGAGGCTGGAGATATTGGAGCAGCTGTTGGTTTTAAAGATATTAAGACAGGTGATACATTATCTGCAGAAAAAAGTCCTATTGTTTTAGAAAGTATGGTATTTCCTGATCCAGTAATTGGTATTGCTGTTGAACCTAAAACAAAAGCAGATGTAGATAAGCTTGGAATGGCATTAGGAAAGTTAGCTGAAGAAGATCCTACTTTCCAGGTCAAAACTGATGAAGCATCTGGTCAGACTATTATATCTGGAATGGGTGAGTTACACCTAGATATTCTTGTAGATAGGCTAAAAAGAGAATTTAAAGTTGAGGTTAACCAAGGTCAGCCTCAAGTTGAGTATAAAGAAGCTATAACTGCTCTAGCTAATCACCGTGAGGTTTATAAAAAACAATCTGGTGGTAGAGGAAAGTTCGCAGATATAGTATTTACAATTGAACCAGCAGAGGATGGTAAGTCAGGTTTAGAATTTATCAATCTTATTAAAGGTGGTAATATTCCAAGAGAATTCATTCCATCTGTTGAAAAAGGATTTAAAGAAGCAATGAAAAATGGTCCTTTAGCTGGTTTTGAAATGGATGCAATGAAGGTGACTTTAAAAGACGGTTCTTTTCATGCTGTTGATTCTGATTCCCTCTCATTTGAGCTTGCAGCTAAGTTAGGATTTAAAAATTCTGCTAAACAAGCTAAATCTGTAATAATGGAGCCAATTATGAAATTAGAGGTTCTAACCCCTGAAGAAAATATGGGTGATGTTGTTGGTGATTTAAATAGAAGAAGAGGTCAAGTAAATAGTATGGATGATAGAGCCGGATCAAAAGTAGTTAAAGCACAAGTTCCTCTTTCTGAAATGTTTGGTTATGTTACTGCACTTAGAACATTAAGTTCAGGTCGTGCGACATCAACTATGGAGTTTGATCACTATGCAGCAACTCCACAAAATGTTTCAGAACAGGTAATTAAATCAATAAAAGGAGATAACGAATAATACCAATACAATGAGTCAAAAAATTAGAATAAAATTAAAATCATACGACTTCAATTTGGTTGATAAGTCTGCTGAGAAAATCGTAAAGACTGTTAAGACTACTGGG
>Ga0228662_1000468_pt1 | contig 20042 bp, 24 predicted proteins | sample 76DmetaG_FD_183173 | JGI IMG/M metagenome (GOLD analysis project Ga0228662, IMG submission 183173) | Seawater microbial communities from Monterey Bay, California, United States - 76D | ecosystem: Environmental > Aquatic > Marine > Coastal | place: USA: California | collected 2016-11-10
AGAGGAATATCATTAGATAAAGTATTTAACGGATAAGCGAATTTAGCCATGGCACAGATAAAAGTGAAACAAGTAAAAAGTAGTATCAAGCGCATACAAGTTCAAAAGCGTACTCTAGAAGCCTTATGTTTAAGAGGAATTGGTAAAGAAGTTATACATGAGTCAACCCCAAGTATTTTGGGTATGATCGCTAAAGTTCAACATTTGGTACTTGTTACCGAAGCATAAATAACCCATCATGAGTTTAGAAAATCTAACCCCTGCATCAGGATCAATAAAAACCGCTGGAAAACGCCTTGGAAGAGGTCAAGCTTCTGGTAAAGGTGGAACTGCTGCACGTGGTCACAAAGGTGCCAAATCAAGATCTGGATACTCTAGAAAAATTGGTTTTGAAGGAGGTCAAATGCCATTACAACGTCGAGTTCCAAAATTTGGTTTCAAAAACATCAATCGTAAAGAGTACCGTGGAATCAATATCGATACTGTTCAACAATTATTATCGGACAAGAAAGTGAGCAAAGAACTTACTATTGATTTGCTTGTTGAATTAGGTTTGGCTCATAAAAACGATTTGGTTAAAATTTTAGGTAGAGGAAAACTAGAAGGTGCCGTTAAAATTAGTGCACATAAATTCTCTGCTACTGCAAAAGCTGCCATTGAATCAGCTGGAGGCGAAGCCATAACTGTTTAATTTACCCCAAATGAGAAAAGTTTTAGAAACCCTTTATAACATATACAAAATCGAAGAATTGCGCGATCGTGTAATTCTTACTTTGGGAATGTTGTTGGTCTACCGTCTCGGTGCTCAAATAGTTTTGCCAGGGATTGACCCCGTACAGTTGGCTGCACTAAGTAGTCGAACTGATGGAGGGGGTCTTTTAGGTATTTTAAATGCTTTTACCGGGGGTGCTTTTGCAAATGCTTCTGTTTTTGCCTTGGGAATTATGCCCTATATCTCGGCCTCTATTGTGGTTCAATTGATGGGAATTGCTGTTCCTTATCTTCAAAAACTACAAAAAGAAGGAGAAAGTGGACGTAAAAAAATAAATCAAATTACACGTTGGTTAACCATACTGATCTGTATTGTACAAGCTCCTGCTTACTTATATGGATTGAGTGCTCTTGGTGTTCCAGAAAGTGCTTTTGTATTAGGAAAAGGTCCTTTATTCATTATTTCATCTGTGATCATTTTAGTTACAGGAACCATCTTTGCTATGTGGTTGGGTGAGAAAATTACTGACAAAGGGATTGGAAATGGAATTTCCTTGCTGATTATGGTTGGGATTATCGCCACACTACCCTTGTCATTTACACAAGAATTTGTTTCAAGAGTTTCTGAAAATAATGGTGGATTAATGTTGATTCTCATTGAATTAGTATTGTGGATTGTAATTATTCTACTCTCAATATTACTCACCCTTGCTGTACGTAGAATACCCGTTCAATATGCACGTCGAGCTGCTGGTGGATCAACCACTGATCGATCTGTTTATGGTTCTAGACAATACATACCCTTAAAGTTGAATGCTTCAGGTGTAATGCCAATCATCTTTGCTCAAGCGATTATGTTTGCTCCAGCCTACATTGGGGGTGCAATGGGAGATTCAGATGCAGGACAATGGTTACAAACTAATTTTTCAGATATCTTTGGTCTCTGGTATAACCTAGTGTTTGCATTATTAATTATTGTATTCACTTATTTCTATACCGCTATTACTGTTCCGACTAATAAGATGTCAGACGATTTAAAAAGAAGCGGTGGTTTTGTTCCTGGGATCCGTCCTGGAAATGAGACCTCAGAATATTTAGACACAGTAATGTCACACATTACATTTCCCGGTTCGTTATTTCTTGCTGGAATTGCAGTTTTCCCAGCGGTAGTTGTTAAATTGATTGGGATTCAACAAGGCTGGGCTTTGTTTTATGGCGGTACTTCACTATTGATTATGGTTGGAGTTGCAATCGATACAATCCAACAAGTAAACTCCTATTTGTTAAACAGACATTACGACGGTTTAATGAAAACAGGAAAAACACGCAGAAGCGCAAACTAAAATATGGCCAAACAAGCAGCAATAGAACAAGAGGGTACCATTATCGAAGCACTATCAAATGCAATGTTTCGTGTAGAATTAGAAAATGGTCATGTTGTTACAGCCCACATATCAGGTAAAATGCGTTTGCATTATATCAAACTATTACCTGGTGATAAAGTTAAATTAGAAATGAGTCCTTACGATTTAAGTAAAGCAAGGATCACCTTTAGATTTTAAAGTAAAGAGATATGAAAGTAAGAGCATCGATAAAAAAGCGCAGTGCAGACTGCCAGATTGTAAGACGAAATGGTCGTCTTTACGTCATCAACAAAAAAAATCCTAGATTCAAACAAAGACAAGGTTAATTATGGCTAGAATATCAGGAGTAGACATTCCAAAGCAAAAGAGAGGCGTTATTGCCCTAACATACATTTTCGGTATCGGAAGAAGTCGTGCACTATCTATTTTGGAAAATGCCAAGGTAGATCCAAACAAGAAAGTTTCCGAATGGACTGATGACGAAACAGGACGAATCCGTGAAGTGGTTGGGTCTTTTAAAATTGAAGGTGAACTACGTTCAGAAGTTCAACTTAATATTAAACGTTTGATGGATATCGGATGTTATCGAGGAATTCGTCACAGAGCGGGGCTCCCATTAAGAGGACAGCGTACTAAGAATAATTCTCGTACCCGTAAAGGAAAACGTAAGACAGTAGCAAATAAAAAGAAAGCAACTAAATAATAGTTTGTAATTATGGCTAAAACAGCAAGTAAAAAAAGAAAAGTAATTGTTGAGTCTATTGGAGAAGCGCATGTAACTGCATCTTTCAATAACATCATCATTTCACTGACCAATACTAAAGGAGAAGTTATCTCTTGGTCTTCGGCAGGGAAAATGGGCTTTAGAGGTTCCAAAAAGAACACGCCTTATGCTGCTCAAACGGCAGCTGAAGATTGTGCTAAAGTAGCTCAAGAAGCTGGATTACGTAAAGTAAAAGTATTTGTTAAAGGACCAGGAAATGGACGTGAGTCTGCAATTCGTTCTTTACATAATGCAGGGATTGAAGTAATGGAAATTGTTGATATTACTCCACAACCCCACAATGGATGTAGACCTCCAAAAAGAAGAAGAGTATAATTATTAATTAATATCACGATTTGATCAGGAGCTATCGAAGGAAATGACCTTAATTCATAGCGATCAATTCAACTAAAAAACCCATATAATGGCAAGATATACTGGTCCAAAAACAAAAATTGCTCGAAAATTTGGCGAGCCTATTTTCGGTGATGATAAATCATTCGAAAAAAGAAATTATCCTCCGGGACAACACGGAAACGCAAGGAGAAGAGGAAAAAAATCGGAATACGCTGTCCAGCTCATGGAAAAGCAGAAAGCTAAATTTACCTATGGTATTTTAGAACGTCAATTTCGTAACCTTTTTGAAAAAGCAAGCCGAAACAAGGGTGTAACTGGTGAGGTTTTACTTCAGTTGTGTGAATCACGTCTTGACAATGTTGTCTTTCGTTTGGGGCTTTCTCCCACTCGAAGTGGTGCACGTCAATTGGTTTCACACCGTCACATTACAATTAATGGTTCGATTTTAAACATTCCCTCTTATCAAGTTAAAGTAGGAGATGTAGTAGGAGTTCGTGAAAAATCGAAGTCATTAAACCTTATTGTAGAAGCAAAAGGAAAAGATGCATCCGCTTACGAATGGTTAAGCTGGAATAAAGAACAACTTCAGGGAACTTTTGTTAGTATTCCAGAACGTCTCCAAATACCGGAGAATATCAAAGAGCAGTTAATAGTAGAATTATATTCTAAATAAGCAAACGGAAACATATTATGGCAATATTGAATTTTCAAAAACCAGATAAAGTAATAATGATCGATTCTTCCGAATTCGAAGGCAAATTTGAATTTCGCCCACTCGAGCCTGGATACGGATTGACCGTTGGTAACGCACTTAGACGTGTTTTATTATCCTCTCTTGAGGGCTTCGCAATCACTTCTGTTAAATTAGAGAATGTGGAACATGAATTTTCTACAATCCCTGGAGTCGTTGAAGACGTTACCGAAATCATACTTAATTTAAAACAAGTTCGTTTTAAACGTCAGATTGAGGATACAGAAGAAGAAAAAGTGACAATCACTATAGGGGGTCAAGATCAACTTAAAGCTGCAGACTTACAGAAATATATCTCTGGATTCCAAGTTTTAAATCCAGATCTAGTTATATGTAATCTTGAAAAAAGTGTTCAATTGAACCTTGAGATTACTATTGAAAAAGGACGTGGTTATGTTCCTGCTGAAGAGAATAAAAAGGCAAATGCAGAATTAGGAGTTATTGCAATCGATTCAATCTTTACTCCCATTAAGAATGTAAAGTACAGTATCGAAAACTTTCGTGTTGAACAAAAAACAGATTACGAAAAGCTCGTTTTTGAAATCATCACCGACGGTTCAATTCATCCCAAAGATGCACTTACTGAAGCGGCAAAGACATTGATTCATCACTTCTTATTGTTCTCAGACGAGCGCATTACCCTAGAAGCAGATGAAATTGCTCAAACGGAAACTTATGATGAGGAATCACTTCACATGCGTCAGTTATTAAAAACTAAATTAGTAGATATGGACTTATCTGTTCGTGCACTAAACTGTTTGAAAGCTGCTGAAGTAGATACTTTAGGAGATTTAGTTTCTTACAACAAAAATGACCTAATGAAGTTTAGAAACTTTGGTAAGAAGTCATTAACCGAATTAGAAGAGTTAGTCGTATTGAAAGGTCTTTCTTTTGGAATGGACTTGGCTAAATACAAACTCGATAAAGATTAATTCACATTTTTAAAGAAAAAAAATGAGACACGGAAAAAAAGTAATGCATTTAGGGCGGAAGACCGCTCATAGAAAATCAATGCTCTCTAATATGGCATGTTCATTAATTGAACACAAACGTATTAATACTACAGTAACTAAAGCAAAAGCGTTGAAGCAATTTGTAGAGCCTATTATCACCAAAGCTAAATCCGATACTACTCACAATCGTAGATTAGCGTTTAGCTCTTTGCGTGATAAAAATGCAGTATCAGAATTGTTTAGAGATATCGCTGTAAAAGTAGGTGACCGACCTGGGGGATACACACGTATCATCAAACTTGGAAATCGTTTGGGAGATAATGCTGATATGGCAATGATAGAACTTGTAGATTTTAATGAAGTTTACAAAGTAGACGAAAAAGAGAAAAAGAAAACACGTCGTCGTGGTGGAAAAGCTAAAGCTAAAGTGGAAGAAGTTGCCCCTCCAGAAGAGGTGGTTGAACAAGAAGCACCTCAAGTAGCTACAGAGGAAACTCCAGAAACAGAAACTAAAAATGAAGAAGGTACTGAAGATGCAAAGTAAGCTATATTCAACTTTCAAATTCTAATAATATAAAAAGGATAAACGTTTTAGTTTATCCTTTTTTTTGATTTATTTTGTTATCGATTATGAAATACAGATCTAGAAAAAAGGCTTTTGTTCTCCTAGCGGATGGTACCCAATTCTTTGGGAAATCAATCGGAATTGAGGGAAGTGCATTTGGAGAAATTTGTTTTAACACCGGAATGACAGGTTATCAGGAAATTTTTACTGATCCTTCTTATTTTGGTCAGTTAATGATAACCACTAATGTACACATTGGAAATTATGGTGTTTTGGAAGAAGAATCTCAGTCTAAACATATTTCTATAGCAGGTTTAATTTGTAAAGATTTCAGTTTTTCTTTTTCAAGACCTAAAGGAGACGATTCTCTTTACAATTATCTTGAAAAAAATAAACTTGTTACGGTTGCCGATGTGGATACACGTGCACTGGTAAATTACATTCGTGAAAATGGAGCAATGAATGCTGTGATTTCAACCGAAGTAGATCAAAAAGAGCGACTTTTGGAAGAGTTGTCTAAAGCCCCCGCAATGGAGGGTTTGGAACTGGCTTCAAAAGTTTCAACAAAAGAAGCTTACACCGTAGGTAATCCTGATGCTGAAATTAAGATTGCTGCTTTAGATTTAGGAATTAAATCAAATATTCTCCACAATATGGTAGATCGGGGAATGTTTGTGAAGGTATTTCCTTACGATACTTCTTTTGAAACGATGGAATCGTTTAGTCCGAATGGTTATTTTATTTCCAATGGCCCTGGAGATCCAAAACCGCTTAAAAGTGCACAAGAAGTTGCTAAAAAAATTATAGAAAAAAATAAGCCTTTATTTGGGATTTGTCTTGGGCATCAGGTGATTGCTCTGGCTAATGGAATTCCAACCTTTAAAATGTTTAACGGTCATAGAGGCATCAACCATCCAGTTAAGAATTTATTGACTGGAAAAGGTGAAATCACTTCTCAAAATCATGGTTTTGCTGTAGAAATGGATGCAGCTCTGAACCATGATGATATTGAAGTGACCCATGTTCATCTCAATGATCAAACACTAGCAGGGTTGCGGATGAAAACCAAGAATTGCTTTTCAGTGCAATACCACCCTGAGGCAGGTCCTGGACCCAGCGATGCCACTTATTTATTCGATGTTTTTAAAGAAAACATCACTAACCAATAACTTTTTTGAATCCAAACTAATTTAAACAACAATGAGTATTATTATTAATGTACACGCAAGACAAATTTTTGACTCTAGAGGAAATCCAACAGTAGAGGTAGATGTCATTACCGAAAATGGTATTTTGGGAAGAGCAGCAGTTCCCTCTGGAGCCTCAACAGGTGAACATGAAGCGGTAGAATTGCGGGACGGCGGCTCTGCTTATATGGGCAAAGCTGTGGGAAAAGCAGTCGATAATGTCAATACAATCATTGCGCAAGAAATTGTGGGGAGCTCTGTTTTCGAACAAGAGCAGTTAGATCAACTCATGATTGATTTAGACGGAACCTCAAATAAATCTAAATTAGGAGCCAACGCTATATTAGGGGTCTCTCTTGCAGTTGCTAAAGCCGCTGCCAATGAGCTTGGATTACCTTTGTACCGTTATATAGGAGGAGTAAGTGCAAAAACGCTTCCTGTACCCATGATGAATATTATTAATGGAGGATCACATTCCGATGCACCCATTGCTTTTCAAGAATTTATGGTCATGCCTTCTGGAGCAAAATCTTTTTCTCATGCTCTTCAAATGGGGACAGAGATTTTTCATCATCTAAAAAAGGTGCTTCATGATCGTGGATTAAGTACTGCCGTTGGAGACGAAGGCGGTTTTGCACCGGTATTAGACGGAACAGAAGATGCTTTGGACACAATTATAAAAGCGATAGGAAATGCTGGATACAAGGCAGGAGAAGAGGTGATGATTGCCTTAGACTGCGCAGCAGCTGAATTCTATAAAGACGGTGTTTATGATTATACCTTATTTGAGGGGGATAAAGGTGTAAAAAGATCTTCTGAAGAACAAGCCTCTTACTTAGCGGAATTAGCCTCTAAATATCCAATTGTATCGATTGAAGATGGAATGGATGAAAATGATTGGGAAGGATGGAAATCCTTGACAGAAAAAGCAGGAGATCAGGTGCAATTAGTTGGAGATGATTTATTTGTAACTAATGTAGAGCGTTTGAGTCAAGGAATTGAGAAAGGAATTGCTAATTCTATATTGATTAAAGTAAATCAAATTGGAACTTTATCTGAAACCATTGCAGCGGTAGATATGGCGCATCGCGCAGGCTATACTTCTGTAATGTCTCATCGTTCTGGTGAAACCGAAGACAATACCATTGCTGATCTTGCAGTCGCTTTAAACACAGGGCAAATTAAAACAGGATCTGCTTCTCGTAGTGATCGTATGGCAAAGTACAATCAATTGTTGCGTATAGAAGAGGAATTGGATGCCTTGGCTTATTTTCCTGGGAAAAATGCGTTTAAACACTAGAAATTTCAATTTAAAAGGGTCTCGTTTTGATTCACTTTTTATATAATAATAATTAAACCCATAGGATATGAGTGATTCTGTAAAACTAAGCTATAATGATCAAACTTTTGATTTCCCTCTAGTTGAGGGAACTGAAAATGAAAAAGGAATTGATATCAAAACACTTCGTGCTGCAACAGGTTTGATTACTTATGACCCAGGGTTTAAAAATACAGGATCTTGTAAAAGTGGAGTGACGTTTCTCGATGGAGAAGAAGGAGTATTACGATATCGAGGGTATTCCATCGAAGATCTTTGTGAAAAATCAAGTTTTATAGACGTTGCATTCTTATTGATATTTGGAGAATTACCAACAAAAGAAGAGCAGGAACTTTTTAATAAAGAAATCAAAAACGACTCTTTAGTCGATGAAGATTTAAAAATGATCTTGAAGAGTTTTCCAAAGTCAGCACACCCAATGGGAGTGCTTTCCTCATTGACCTCTGCCTTAATTGCTTTCAACCCCTCCTCTGTAGATGTCGATTCAGAAGCAGATATGCGCGAAGCGATTATTATGTTAATGGCTAAATTTCCAATTCTCGCTTCCTGGACACACAGAAAAATAAAAGGACTCCCCTTAAATTATGCCAATCTTTCTTTGTCCTATGTCGAAAACATTGCGCATATGATGTTTAAAAGACCTAACGAGGACTATACTCCTAGTCCAGTAGTGGTTAATGCTATAAACAAGCTATTGATTTTACATGCCGATCATGAGCAAAATTGCTCTACTTCAACAGTACGTGTGGTAGGTTCCTCCCATGCAGGGTTATTTGCATCAGTATCTGCAGGGATTTCAGCGCTTTGGGGTCCGTTACATGGAGGCGCCAACCAAGCCGTTATCGAAATGTTGGAGGCAATTCAGAAAGATGGAGGCGATACCAAGAAGTATATGGCAAAAGCCAAAGATAAAAATGATCCTTTCCGATTGATGGGGTTTGGACATAGAGTTTATAAAAACTTTGATCCTCGTGCACGTATCATTAAAAAGGCAGCTGATGAAGTTTTATCTGAAATGGGAATCAATGATCCCATACTTGATATTGCCAAAGGTCTGGAGCAAGAAGCACTTAGCGATCCTTATTTTATCGATCGTAAACTTTATCCAAATGTTGACTTTTATTCTGGAATTATTTACAGAGCTCTGGGGATTCCAACAGAAATGTTTACGGTAATGTTTGCTCTCGGTAGATTGCCAGGATGGATTGCTCAATGGCTAGAAATGCGAAAAAACAATGAGCCTATTGGACGTCCCCGTCAAATTTACACAGGGCATACCCGCAGAAGTCTTTAATTTTATAGTTCGTCAACTGAAGGAGGTAAGTTTAATGATTTTTGTTCTGCTACTTTCTTAAAAAAAGCATGAATCCCTTTACTGTCGGCAAATACTTTGACAAAGTGTTGGTCTATGTATATAGAGTATTCCTGAGCCCTCCCTTTGTAGAGTTTCAATTTGTAATATGGAATAACCAATCCATAAGTTTCCAGTAAACTTCTAAAGCGAAGAATGATTCCTTTGGGACGGAGCTCAATATTACAGATATTGATATTCTGATCTAAGATCAATAGATTATGGATGTCAACAGAACAGGAAGTGATGTTTAACTTTTGTGAGCCAATTCCACTCATTTTCCAACGTTGTTGAAGGGAAAAAGGCGTTCCAACGGCTTTTTCAACACGGCGTTTGATGGCCGGATCATTATAAGATATATTCAATAGCATTTCGATAAAGATAAGCCAATGCGAAAGGACTGCATAATCAAATCATAATATTTATCTTTGCCGTCAAATATTCTTATGAGCATTAATTATAGCCAACATTTTACGCCTACTTTGACACTCTATTTTGAAGAGATGCATCAAGTTGCTGTTTCAGAGTTTGAATTTCAAAGCACACGTAAAGAATTTGAAGGAGATCTCACCTTAGTAGTTTTTCCTTTGTTGCGTCAAGTAAAGGTGAAACCAGAGGTTTTGGCTGAAGGAATTGGCAACTATTTAGTAGCTAATCTTCAGATTGTAGAGGGATTTAATGTGGTCAAAGGATTTTTAAACCTTGTCCTTTCAGATTCATTTTATATCGGCCAATTTTCTGATTTATATACCACTGACAATTATGGACATCGTTTGGTGACAGAGGATTCCCCTACCGTTATGGTGGAGTTTTCCTCTCCCAATACCAATAAACCCCTTCATCTTGGTCATATTCGGAATAATGTTTTGGGGTATTCGGTGGCTAACATTTTAGAAGCCAATGGGAAACAGGTAATCAAGACTCAAATTATTAATGACCGAGGGATTCATATTTGCAAATCTATGGTGGCTTGGGAGAAATACGGGAACCAAGAAACCCCAGAAAGTTCGGGCTTAAAAGGGGATCAACTGGTCGGAAAATATTATGTAAGGTTTGATGCCGAGTATAAAAAAGAAATTGCAGTTTTAATGGCTCAAGGACAACCCGAAGAGGAAGCCAAACAAAATGCACCTTTGCTTATTGCTGCTCAAGAGATGTTGCGAAAATGGGAGGCAAATGATACAACTGTAGTTGATTTGTGGAAAACCATGAATGAATGGGTGTATAAGGGGTTTGAAGTTTCTTATGCTAACTTAGGGGTGTCTTTTGATTCTTATTATTATGAAAGTGAAACCTATTTATTAGGAAAAAACATTATTGAGAAAGGATTAGCCGATACTGTTTTTTATAAAAAAGAAGATGGTTCTGTATGGGTGGACTTGACTGAGGAAGGTTTGGATGAAAAACTTTTGTTGCGGGCCGACGGTACCTCTGTGTATATGACGCAAGATTTAGGGACAGCTCAAAAACGGTATGAAGATGTTCCTGCACTCAATGGAATGGTGTATACAGTTGGAAATGAACAAGATTATCATTTTAAAGTCTTGTTTTTAATTCTAAAAAAGTTAGGCTTTACTTGGGCCGATGCTTTACATCATTTAAGTTATGGGATGGTCGATCTCCCCAGTGGCAAGATGAAAAGTAGGGAAGGAACCGTGGTAGATGCCGATGACTTAATTGCTGATATGATCGCACAAGCGAAAACAATCTCTGAGGCTGTTGGAAAAGTTGATTCTTTAGACGAACAGGAGAAGAATATGCTTTTTGAAACGGTGGCTTTGGGGGCTTTGAAATATTATATTTTAAAAGTTGATCCAAAAAAACGTATTCTTTTCGATCCAGAGGCTTCCATAGATTTTAATGGAAATACAGGTCCTTTCATCCAATATACCCATGCTCGTATTAAAACACTTTTGCAACGTGCCGAAGTTCAAAATATTGGAAGTTTTGAGGCTTTATCTCATCTTGATGAAAAAGAACGCGATGTAATCAAGCAACTAGGCAATTACCCAGAAGCTGTTGCTCTGGCTGGAACACAATACAGCCCAGCATTGATAGCAAACTATATCTATGATTTAGTAAAAAGTTATAACACTTTTTATCAGAATGTTTCTGTTTTGGGAAGTGATCATGCTGATCAAAAGAATTTTAGAATAGCGCTTTCGCAAAAGGTAGCAGAAGTGATTGGCAACGGATGTAGTTTATTGGGAATCACAGTCCCTGATAGAATGTAAAAAAAAAATCGCTCCGAAGAGCGATTTTAATCTTTTTCATAAAAATTTTATCCTCTAAAGGATTATTTTGAACTTACGGCTAGGTTATATACAACTAAACCAAATCCAATTTTGTTGATTGCATCCCCAACGTTATAAATAACGTCCATAGGAAGACCACCAAAAATACCGCTATACCATCCTTCAGTACCAGCCATGTATCCAATCGGATAAATTGCCCAACCTACTAGAACGAACCAGCACAAAGTTTTGTGAGCTGCTTGCACAGCACCACCTGCAGCTGCAGCTAGTTTAGAAGCACTACCCATCCAGATTTCATAAACAATCCAGAAGTAAGCAAGACCTGAAATAAGTCCCCAAACCGCAGGACCTGAACCTGTAGTGTAAACGGCTTCACCGAAGTATCCAGTAACTAACATAACGATTGAAGCGAAAATCATTTTCCACATCAATTGTTTTGTTGCTCCAGCAGCTTTTAAAATTAAATAGAACTCTACACACATTAATGGAACAGTCAATACCCAATCTACATATCTAAAGAATGTAGGAGAAGTCATATTTGTTGCCCAATAGTCGCGCATGTACCAATAGTGAACTGCTGCAATGAACGTAATTAAACCCGACACCAAGATAGAAGTTCTCCATTTGTTGTCAAAAGAGCTCATTGAGAGAAAAAAGAACGCTGATGCTGCCATCATCGCCATACAACCTACGAAGAATGTGAACCCAACGTAGTCGTCAGTGGCCATTGCTGGTACCACAGTCATTAAACTTAGAATTTTTTCCATAATTAAATCAATTAATTGTTTTTGTTTAGATAAATTTAAAAAAAATTAAACTTACTCACTATAATTATTAGAAAATTTTAGACAAAAAATGCTAACTACCTCATTTACAAAAGGAAAATATTTTTCAATCTCGTATTTAATTACCATAATATGTGTTGTATTTTCATTTTTTGGCTCTGAATTTTATCAAAATGTCATTGCTTGTGTAGGAGTTTTGTCTTTTGGAATTCTTCATGGAGCAAATGATTTAAAAATAATAGGGAAAAATAGTGCTAAATCAAAATCAACGAATCCCCTTAATTATTTTGTCCTTTATATAGGTGTTGTGCTTTTGGGCATATTGATTTTCTATTTTATCCCAGGAATAGCCCTTTTGGCATTTGTTTTAGTGAGTTGTTATCATTTTGGTGAGCAACATTGGGAAGGACGTTTAAAATTTAGAAATTGGAGTGTTCTTTTTTATTTTACTTACGGTGCCTTCATTTTTTTGATGTTGTTTGGCTTTCAATATAAAGATACTGCAGAAGTGATTTTTCAAATCGCAAACGTGCATCTCCCTTTCTCCTTTTTTAGAGCATGCTTTATTTTGAATTCCTTGGCTTTACTTATTCAGTTATTTATTCAACTGGATTCGAAAATCACAATAGGTAAAGAACTTTTTACTCTTGGGCTCCTTGCACTCTTGTTTTTTAAGGGCACTTTATTGTTTGGTTTTGGATTGTATTTTGTAGTATGGCATAGCTTCCCCTCTTTACGCTCTCAGGTACATTATATATATGGCACTTTTGATAAGATAAGTTTTGTCAGTTATATAAAGTCCGCCTTGCTTTATTGGCTGATGGCTTTGATTGGATTATTTAGTGCTTATTTTTTCCTGGATATTGCTACAGAGCAATATTTACCCATATTTTTCTCATTTTTAGCTGCAATTACTTTTCCACATGCCGTTGTAATGGAAAGAATGTTTTCAATCCCATCAGTTGAGTAGCACATAATCAAGTAGCATTTCTTATTTTTGCTTTAACACCAAATATTTCTTTTTAAAATGTTCGATAATCTTAGTAGTAAATTAGATAAAGCATTCCAAGTCCTTAAAGGTCATGGGAAAATAACGGAGATTAATGTAGCCGAAACCCTAAAAGAGGTAAGAAGAGCCTTATTGGATGCCGATGTTAACTTTAAAATTGCGAAAGAATTTACTGTTCGTGTAAAAGAGAAAGCTTTAGGACAAAAAGTTTTAACGAGTCTTCAGCCCGGTCAATTATTGGTTAAAATAGTGAAAGATGAACTTGCCGAGCTGATGGGTTCTGAAGCGGTTGGTGTGAACTTAGAGGGAAAACCGGCGGTTATACTTATGTCGGGTTTACAAGGTTCAGGGAAGACCACATTTACTGGAAAACTAGCGCTGCACCTTAAGAAAAAACAAGTTAAAAAACCCTTGTTGGTTGCCTGTGATGTATATCGTCCTGCGGCAATAGATCAGTTAGGTATAGTGGCAGAGCAAGTAGGTGCCACACTCTACGAAGATCGGGAAGAAAAAGATCCAGTAAAAATTGCTCTAGCAGCATTAGAATTAGCGAAAAAAGACAATCACGATCTAGTAATTATCGATACCGCAGGTCGTTTGGCCATTGATGAGGTTTTGATGAAAGAAATCAAAGCAATTCATGCCGCAGTACAACCCTCAGAAACTTTGTTTGTTGTAGATGCAATGACAGGACAAGATGCGGTAAATACAGCAAAAGCCTTTAATGACTTATTGAATTTTGATGGGGTTATTCTTACAAAATTAGATGGTGATACTCGTGGGGGAGCTGCCTTAACCATTAAGTCAGTGGTAAATAAACCCATTAAATTTATTGGTACTGGGGAAAAAATGGAAGCGATTGATGTTTTCTATCCCGAACGAATGGCTGACCGTATATTGGGAATGGGGGATGTGGTTTCCCTTGTGGAAAGAGCTCAGGAGCAATTTGACGAAGAACAAGCGCGAAGAATTAATAAAAAAATTGCCAAAAACCAATTTGGATATGATGATTTTCTCTCTCAAATCCAACAGGTAAAGAAGATGGGTAATATGAAAGATTTAATGGGAATGATTCCAGGGGTTGGAAAAATGATGAAAGATGTAGATGTGGACGACAATGCGTTTGCTGGAATTGAAGTAATCATTGGTTCCATGACTCCCAAGGAGCGTTCACAACCCCAGTTGATGAACCACAGTAGAAAAATCAGAATTGCCAAAGGATCGGGTAAATCGGTTGAGGAAGTCAACCAGTTGATCAAACAATTTGAGCAAATGGGAAAAATGATGAAGATGATGCAAGGCGGAAAAGGCCGTCAAATGATGCAACAATTACAAGGTTTAAAATAGTGATATGATCGTATTAGACGGAAAGAAAACAGCCCAAGAAATTAAGGAAGAAATTAAGCTAAAGGTTACAGCGATGAAGGGACGTGGTGAGCGTGTTCCCCATTTGGCTGCAGTCCTGGTTGGAAATGATGGGGCAAGTTTGACCTATGTGGGAAGCAAAGTTCGTTCTTGTGAACAAATTGGTTTTGAATCCACTTTAATTCGTTTAGAAGAAGACATTACAGAGGAAGCTTTGATGCAAGAAATCCACAAGTTGAACAATGACGATACTCTAGATGGCTTTATTGTTCAATTGCCTTTACCCAAACATTTTAATGAAGAACGTGTTCTTCTTGCTATTGATCCAAAAAAAGATGTGGATGGATTCCATCCTGCTAACTTTGGTCGGATGGCATTGGATTTAGATGCCTTTATTCCAGCAACTCCTTTTGGGATTATGCAGTTGTTAGAGCGCTATAAAGTGCCTACCTCTGGAAAACACTGTGTGGTGGTTGGAAGAAGTCATATTGTAGGACGCCCGATTAGTATTTTAATGAGCCAAAAAGGGCCAGCTGGAGATGCTACGGTAACGGTTGCTCACAGTAGAACACAAAATTTAGCTGAACTGACTCGGCAAGCTGATATTGTAGTTATGGCACTTGGAATTCCAGAATACTTAACGGCTAATATGGTAAAAGAAGGTGCCACCATTATTGATGTGGGCATTACTCGAGTGACTGATGACTCTCACCCCAAAGGTTATGTCATTAAAGGAGATGTGGCTTTTGATGAAGTGGCGAAAAAAGCCAGTTTCATTACTCCCGTTCCAGGAGGGGTAGGCCCCATGACCATTGCCATGCTCTTACAAAATACCCTATTGGCAAGGGAGTGGAGGGATTAGTTTACCTCCATTTTCTGATAGATTCTCAGGATCAAAAGTCCAAAGACCACACTTGAAAGGATTAATAGGATATTGGTTAATCCTGAGGTAGCAAAGGAAAGTCGAATGAGGATGGTACAAATCACAAATCCTGTATTTCGAATGAGCTGACTATAACGTTCTGTATATTGGAAGGAGAGGAGCAATATGAAAACATCGGCTAAAATCAAGATCGTAAAAAACTCATTGTAGAAAACTGAGTTTATATCGGGGAGGGGAGTTCCCATTTCTGAAAATGTAAATAAACTTGTGATCCAGAAGGTAATGCTATAGATAGAAGTGAAAATTAAAACGGGTAAGAGTACCAGACTAACAGCTCTTTTAGAGCTTACAAAGCGTTTGAGACGTTCGCTTAATTCTTTTTTGGAAATTTTATCTCGGTGTTTATTGAATAGATAAATTAAGAAATAGATTATTAAAACCCCAGACAAATCAAAGATGAGCTGTTTGTTAGCGGTATTTTCAAGCCAATTTACATCCAGCTCTATTTTGGGGATATCTCCAAAAATTCTACGGATCAAAATCAGAGAAATAATTTCAAATTGTTTGGAAACGGCAGTAGTAAATGAACGTGGAAGATAAACGATCAGCAAATAGATTTCATACACTAGAATGATAGAAAATGGAGTATAAATTGCCGAAATGGGATCATCCAAGAGACTGGCCTCAAAAAACGTGTAAAACCAGCCAAACTTTTTAGCATAAATTAAAATGAGGTGCGTGATAAACCCAATGATTGACAACCATAAGGTTGCCCGTTCAATAGTTTTTTGATTTTTATCAGAAAAGATAATTTCAAAAGTGTGATCAAAAAAAGTGAGCCATTTTTTCATCCTCTAGGTAGCAAAAATTTGATCTTCATTTTTAAAGGCTTTAAATTCTAATGCATTTCCAGCGGGGTCATAAAAAAACATAGTCATTTGTTCACCTGGTAATCCTTCAAATCGGAGGTAAGGTTCGATGACAAAGTCAACTCCTTTTTGAGTAAGTTGTTGCGCAAAAGAGGTAAATTCTTTCCATCCTAAAACCACTCCAAAGTGCGGAACAGGTACAGACTTTCCATCGACTTCATTGTGGTGTTTTTTGGGATTATGATGGGGATCAACATGCAAAACCAATTGGTGGCCAAACAGGTTGTAATCAGTCCAATGGTCTGAAGACCTTCCCGCTTCACATTCTAAAATGTCACTATAAAAAAGATTGCAACGATCAAGGTTGTCTACAGGAATCGCTAAATGAAAAGGTTTTGGCATAAAAAAATATAACTATTTCTAAAGATACAATTTCTGAGCGAATGTACATTTGGAAAGTGGTATCTTTGTGCGATGCAAAAAAAAGAATCCATAACTGCAGTAAACAAAGGCTTGTCTTTACCTTTGATGGAAGCGTTCTACACCCTTCAGGGGGAAGGCTATCACAAGGGAAGTGCTGCTTATTTTATTCGTATTGGTGGTTGCGATGTAGGCTGTCATTGGTGCGATGTTAAGGAAAGTTGGAACGCTAGTTTACACCCACCCACAGAAATACAAACCATAGTTTCTGGAGTGAAAAAATATTCCAATACGGTTGTGGTTACGGGTGGAGAACCTTTAATGTGGCCCATGGATCCTTTGACTGATGCATTGCGTGAAGAAGAGATACAAATTCACATTGAAACCTCTGGAGCTTATCCTTTGAGCGGAACTTGGGACTGGTTTTGCTTGTCACCCAAAAAAAATAAGCTACCAATTGCTGAGGCTTACGCCATTGCAGATGAACTTAAGATGATTGTTTACAATAAAGACGATTTGCGTTTTGCGGAAGAACAAGCTGCAAAAGTGAGACAAGAGTGTAAACTTTTTTTACAGCCAGAATGGAGTAAAAGAGAAAGAGTCATGCCGCTTTTGGTTGACTATGTGTTAAACAATCCAAAATGGAAAGTCTCTCTTCAAACCCATAAATATTTGAATATTCCTTAAGGATAAATCAAATAATTTGCTCTTACTTTTTTAAAGGTTTCTAAATTTTCAAGCCAAGAGTCACGTATGGTATTTTCTTTTTCACCTGCCTCAATCTGTTTTCGTAAACTACTTACTCCTGCAATTCGTTCAAAACCCATCAAGAAAAATGAACCTTTTTGAGGGAATTCAGCATAAGCATTCAATAGCCATTTAAGTTCTATTTTATTAGGAGATTCAATTTCAGATAAGTCTTTACCATAACATATTTGACCTTGGTGTTTTGGGTGTTTGGAGCCAAAATTGGATTGGGGAGTAAATGAAAAGTCTGTTTTCGTAAATTTGGGGTGACCGTAAATTTGAAATTGCTTTGAAGTTCCTCTACCCACACTGATCACAGTAGGTTCTAACAAACACAGACTCGGATAGAGCGCAATTGATTTTGTATTGGGGAGATTTGGCGAAGGTCTAACAGCTAATGTATAAGGTGTGTTATGTGTATAGTTTTGAATGGGAATTACGATCAAATCACAATTTAATTCCTGATCCAACCATTTTTCTCCGTTGATCATTTGGGCGTATTCTCCTATGGTCATTCCGTACACAATGGGTACGGGATGCATTCCCACAAAACTAGTATGCTCTTGATCTAATACAGGGCCATCAACATAATGTGCATTGGGATTGGGACGGTCTAGAACGATAAGTGGAATCTTGTTTTCGGCACAAGCTTCCATCACATAATGTAAGGTGGAGAGATAGGTGTAAAAGCGAACCCCAACATCTTGAAGATCAAAAACCATAATATCGATTCCTTCTAATTGCTCCGCTGTAGGTTTTCGATTATCTCCATACAATGAAATGATTGGAAGCTTTGTTTTAGGGTCGATTTGATTTTTGATTTTTTCTCCTGCATCTGCGGTTCCTCTGAAGCCATGCTCAGGAGCAAAAACTTTTAGAATACTTACGTCATGGTTTAAAAGTGCGTCAACTAAATGGATGGTTTTTTTTTCTTTCGAAATCAAACTGGCTTGGTGGGCAACTACACCTACTCTTTTTCCCGATAGAAGCGATCGGTATTCGTTTAAATTTTCGGCTCCAGGTAGCACTTGCATTTGACAAGAAACAGAGGATGAACTTATCAATGCAAGCCAAAATAAAAATGTATTTTTGAAAGAACTAACGTTTAATCTCTTTTTCATTGAATGTAGCTTTGTTTTTTGCACGAAAAATGCAAGGTCAAAAACAGAATAAAAGTACTGTTTCTGAGCGAATAATCAATATAGCAACTGTTGCAGTTGCTATTGGAATTGCTGCTATTTTGATCGCAATTGCAACTAGCGAAGGCTTACAGCGAGAAATACAAAAGAAAACAAGTGTTTTTAACGGACATATTTTAGTCACTCCATTTGAAAATAACGAATCTCAAGTCTCTTTGCTTCCATTTGAGGACAGTCCAGCCCTAAGGAATCAAATAAGAGAAGAGAAAAATCTTGCACGCATGCATAGTATTGTATTGAAAGCAGGAATGTTGAAAACAAAAAATGACTTTGAGGGTTTTTTGTTAAAAGGGGTTTCAGAAGATTTTGATTGGTCAAGTTTATCTTCCTTTTTGACCCAAGGGACATTTCCCAAACTTGAAAAAGAATCAGTAACCAATGAGATCTTAATTTCAGAAACTATGGCGGATCGATTGGGGCTTCGCATAGGTCAAAGCGTAGAAGCTTATTTTCAAAATCAATCATTAGAAGGCTTACCCAATAGGAGACGTTTTACAATAGCTGGAATTTATTTCTCTGGATTTCCTGATATAGATCAAAATTTAATTTACGGTGATCTGCGGCAAGTACAAAGATTAAATCGATGGAGCTCCAATCAAATTGGTGGATATGAGCTTTTTATAAATGATTTTCAAGACCTTGATCCAACGGCAACTCGAATTTATGAGCGATTGCCTTCCGAATTAAATTGTAATTCAATTACCGAACGTTTTTCAGGAATTTTTCAATGGATTGCTTTATTTGATTTTAATGTATTAATTATTTTAATTGTCATGCTTTTGGTCGGTATCATTAATATGGCGACTGCCTTGTTAGTGCTGATTCTGGAACGCTCGCGAATGATAGGTCTTTTAAAAGCTTTAGGTGCAAACAACACTTTTGTGCAAAAGATATTTTTATACAACGGAACGGTAATTATGTCTAAAGGCCTGTTTTGGGGAAACTTAATCGGCTTAGGATTTTATTTTTCACAGCAATATTGGGGTTGGATTCAGTTGGATCCTGAAACTTATTTTGTAAATCAAGCTCCCGTTTATATCAGCTGGTTTCAAGTGTTTTTCGTTAATCTTTTTTTCTTGGGCATTTCTTCTTTATTGTTGTGGATTCCATCCAAAATCATACTGAGGATTTCTCCCTCACGCGTATTGCGTTTTCAATAATTTTTAACA
>Ga0228662_1000474_pt1 | contig 19897 bp, 18 predicted proteins | sample 76DmetaG_FD_183173 | JGI IMG/M metagenome (GOLD analysis project Ga0228662, IMG submission 183173) | Seawater microbial communities from Monterey Bay, California, United States - 76D | ecosystem: Environmental > Aquatic > Marine > Coastal | place: USA: California | collected 2016-11-10
GAAAGACGGGTATATCAAAATCACTAATATCATACCTGGAGGACCATCTTCCCTACAAGGAGAATTAAAAGCAAATGATTTGATTTTAAAAGTTACTCAAGAAGGAGAAGAACCTGTCGAAATCATCGATTGGAGAATAAGTGATGCTGTCAAGATAATTCGCGGTCCAAAAGGATCTAAAGTTACACTTACTGTTCGTAAACCAGATGGTAATGAGCAAGACATAACAATCACAAGAGATATTGTCGTTTTAGAAGAAACCTACGCTAAGTCTCTCGTCTTAAGTGATGATGACCAGGTCAAAGCTGGATATATTTATCTACCCAGTTTTTATGCTGATTTTCAAAACCCCAAAGGTAGATTTAGCTGGAAAGATGTAAAGAAAGAAATTGAAAAGTTGAAAGAAGACAAAGTCCAAGGAATAATTCTCGATCTAAGAAATAATGGTGGTGGCTCACTTGATGATGTAGTAAAAATGGGAGGGTTATTTATTGATAAAGGACCTATTGTGCAAGTAAAAGAAAAAGGAAGGCCTGCACAAATTTTAGAAGATCGATACGCAGGAGCAGAATGGGACGGAGCATTAGTTATTATGGTGAATGAGTTTAGTGCCTCTGCATCCGAAATCATGGCTGCAGCTATGCAGGATTACAAGCGGGCTATAGTCATTGGATCTAGCTCTACTCACGGAAAAGGAACTGTACAGCGATTTTTACCACTTAACAGAACATTACGAAATAAAAATATTCCCGATTTAGGAAGTATTAAACTAACCATTCAGAAATTCTATCGAATAAATGGAGACGCAACCCAACTCAAGGGAGTTCGATCTGACGTAATTGTTCCAGATAATTATATGTATCTAGAAACTGGAGAACAAGAACATGATTATCCACTACCATGGGATCAAATTAAAGGATCAACATACGAAAGAAATAGTTATTCTATATCAGATAAAATTATCAAAAAAAGCCAATCTCGAATTAATAAGAATAGCACCTTTACACTCATTGAAGAAAATGCTAAGCGTTGGGAAAAACAACGAGAAAACACTACCTACCCTTTGAACTTTTCAGCACATGCCACAGCAGAATTAAAAGAGAAAAAAGAAGGAGAAAAATTTGAGAAAATAGGTAAGGTAAAAATTGAACACTTTAACGTTTCAAATCCAAATGCCGATATTGAAATAATTGAGGCTGAAGAATCTCGTAAAAAAAGAAATACTGATTGGATTAATAACGTAAGTAAAAACCCTTATATTTATGAGGCATTACAGATAATTGAGGACTTAAATTAAGTCAATTTAATGCTCATTTCTATTTGGAACAGTGTGCATACTCAACACAGCTTTCTTGGCAGTTTTTACCGCTTTAGATCCTTTTGCAGCCCAAAGAACTTTTCGAGCATTTTTTAATGCTTCAGGGACATCTATAATTGGAGATGGATAGGTTGTTATTAAACCAAATAAATCTCGCTCCATTTTGTTTACCCTCCATGGTTCATGAATGTGTTCAACTGGGAAATCTCTTAATTCAGGCACCCATTTTTTGATAAATATTCCATCAGGATCATGTTCTTTAGATTGCTTAATTGGATTATAAATCCTAATCGTATTAATTCCTGTAACTGAAGCCTGCATCTGAAACTGAGGATAATGAATGCCTGGTTCAAAGTCTGTAAATTGTTTAGCAAGGTATTGAATGCCGTCATCCCAGTTTTGAAGTAAGGCATGTGTTAAAAAAGACACTAACATCGCCCGCATTCTAAAATTCAAATAACCCGTTTGTATAACGCATCGCATACAAGCATCTACTAAAGGAATCCCCGTATTCCCCTCTTCCCAACTTTTAATATAAACTGGATTGGATTCTCTTCTTAATGAGACATACCCCTTGTTCTGAGGCAAATACTCCATTTCTACTTCTTGTTCAAATTTTTGAATAAAATGGCAATGCCATCTGAGTCTTGATAAAAAGGCATTTAAATTTCTTTTATTACCCCGAGTTTTTGCTTCAAAAGCAGCTTGATAAACCTGTCTTACACTAAGATTACCCCACGCTATGTGTGTTGATAATCTACTACATGAAATCCTGCTTTCATTTGGCTTAGATATTAAGTAGGCATATTGTTTGCTCCTATTATCAATGAAATCGTTAAGGACAGCTAGAGCCAACTGTTCACCACCGGGCTGAATATCAGTATTCCTCTCTAACTGCATGAAATAACGCGGTTCAAATATTTCTGAACTGAAAGAAACCGTTTTTAAACAACTCAGATCTATTAATATCTCAGAACTATGCATATGTGCATACCAACGCTTGGCCCAGAACTTTCTATTTTTTATACCTCTAATAACTCCATTTTGTTGAAATTCAGTCCAATTCAATTTTTCGCTATCAGTCCATACTTTTAGTGCTTTATCAATCGAATACGAAAAACCTAGCCCTGTTTCTTGATGAGAATATATATTCTTAATAGAAAAAGTTGAATGAAGATGCTCAAAGACCTCAAGAGTATTTCCCTCAAGCACTGTCAAATATTGGCCTTGTTCTTTTAAATTCTTTGCTATATTCTTTAAACTATCCCTTACAAATTGCCAATGTCTGTCTGAATAATGAGCATTGCTGACATATTCTGGATCAAGGATGTAAAGCAGGAGAACGGGTAAACCTTGACTAATAGCTGTTGCCAAAGGCTCATGGTCTCTGAGACGTAAATCTCTCTTGTACCAAACAATATTTATTTCTTGTCTAACCAAAAGTAGAATTAAAACACAATACCCAAAACAATGTTCACCTAAACCAAAACATTAAAAACGTGTTATTATATTCATGAATAAACGTGTACTTATAGTTGGAGGAAATACTGGAATTGGTAAAACACTTAATGAACTATTGTTCGCAGATGGCCATGAAACCCATTTGATAAGTAGAAGTCAAGGTAATGTCGATGTACTTGACGAGGAACCAAACTTCCCATCAATAGAAGGATCGATTGATGCATTGGTGTATTGCCCAGGTAGTATAAATTTAAAGCCATTCAGAGGATTGAAAATGGCTGATTTTCAACATGACTTGAATGTAAATTACTTAGGTGCTATTAAAACTATCAAGCATTTTTTGCCAAATCTTAAAGAATCTTCAAGTGCAAGTATCACATTATTCAGTACTGTAGCTGTTCAGAAAGGAATGCATTTTCACAGCAGTATTGCTGGTGCAAAGGGGGCTGTTGAGGGATTAACAAGAGCGTTGGCAGCTGAATTAGCTCCTAAAATTAGAGTCAACTGTATTGCCCCAAGTTTAACAGATACACCATTGGCTGAGAAGTTGCTAAGAAACGAAAAGCAACGTGAAGGAGCTGAGCAAAGACATCCACTTAAATCAATTGGTGAAGCAAGTGATATTGCTCACATGGCTCACTTCTTATTGAGTGATAAAGCTCAGTGGATTAGTGGACAGATTATAAATGTAGACGGAGGCATGAGCAGTCTATCTAACGGATAAAAACAGGCTGCATAACCCAAATGCACAAAAAAAATAGTCTTCCGTCAAAAATATGTATGACATGTGGTCTGCTATTTTATTGGCGAAAAAAATGGGAAAGAAACTGGGATCACGTAAAATATTGTAGTGAACGTTGCCGAAAAAATAAAAAACAGAAAAGTAATTCATTGGTTCAGGAATGATCAACGGACAACCGATCATGAAGTAATATCGATCTATCAAACCTGTAAATCAATGCGTTGTTTCTACATATTAGATGAAAAATATGACCAGTTACATCCGCTGGGTTTCCCATTAATTGATGATAAAAGAAAGTCTTTCCTGGATGAGTCAATTCAAGAATTAAAAAAAAATCTTCTAAATTTAGGAATAAAATTAACCGTCATCAAAGACATCAATAATATTCATGATTTAGAAATACTTGATGATGAAATTTTAACCTATCAAAAACTGCATGGTACTGAAGAATTAAAACTAGAGCAAAACATTGTAACTGAATTTAAAGAACATATATCTTTTGACAATTTCACATTGACCGATGCTACAAATTTGCCCTTTAAATTAGAAAAGACTCCAGAAGTTTTCACTTCGTTTCGAAAGAAAATTGAGAAATATGGCTCATTTCAAAAACCAATCACCCTGCCAGAAATTCCCCTCGAATCCAAATCTTACCAAGCTAGAGGTGGTGAAAAATCAGCATTAAACCGCTTGAAATACTACTTCTACGAAAAACAATTCCTTTCTAGGTATAAAGAAACTAGAAATGGAATGTTGGGCACAGACTTTAGTAGTAGATTTAGCCCATGGCTTGCTAACGGAAATATTTCTGCACGCACTATCTACTACTTTATAAAGGATTACGAAAAACAATTCGGATCCAACTCATCTACATACTGGCTAATTTTTGAATTGCTTTGGAGAGACTTTTTTCAATTTCAACTTCGAAAGCATGGTTCACTCTTTTTTAAAAAAAGTGGCATAAATGGTAAAGCTATAACGTATAGAAATAATAAGAATTTGTTTTGGAATTGGGTTAATGGAGAAACTGGAGACGACCTTGTCGATGCTAACATGATAGAACTTAAAACAACAGGTTGGATGAGTAATCGAGGTAGACAAAATGTAGCTAGTTATCTAATTCATGATTTGCATATCAACTGGCGATGGGGTGCTGCTTGGATGGAAAGTCAATTGATCGATTATGATCCTGCAAGCAATTGGGGCAACTGGATGTACATTGCTGGAGTTGGAAATGACCCACGTCCTTTTAGGAAATTCAATACTCAAGGTCAAGCTGAACGATACGACCCCTTGAAAAATTACAGAAAGAAATGGCTAAAATAGTAGGTATAGATTTCGGAGCTCAGATGAGTGGCAATACTGTAATTTCACATATTATTGATGAAAAAATTGAATTCAATCAAGTTGCAAAAAAACGAAATACAGACTCATGGCTAGAAATAACTATTAAAGAAATCAAACCCGAAACTATATATATGGATGCTCCCTTGAGTTTGCCAAAAGCCTACTATGGTCAGGGTAATAACTTTCACTACCGTTTAGCAGATATAGAGACACGAGCAATGTCACCCATGTTCTTGGGTGGGTTAACCGCTCGGGCAATGAGTTTGAAAAACCAATTTGAAGGCATTCATTTTTTTGAAGTATACCCTGCTTATTTTCAATCTAAAATAGTCCGAAGTAATCACTACAAAAAAGACATGGACAAATTCCTTTCTGATTTACATAAAAAAATACCCCTACCATTAGCGGATACTCCAGATAATTGGCATCAAATTGATGCACTTATGGCTTTAATATCAGGATTAAGGCATCAAAAAAACGAACATTTAAGCATTGGAGAAACTAAGGAAGGGATAATCATCATATGAAAAAAATAGGCCTATTATTTCCGCACCAATTATATAAAGACTCCACACTAGTTGAAGAATGTGAGGAGATTTACTTGATTGAAGACGATTTATATTTCAATCAATATAAATTTCATAAACAAAAATTAGTACTTCATAGGGCCAGCATGAAGTACTACGCTAATTTTATATCTGGTAAAACCTCCGTAAAATATATTCAATCCATAGACTCAATAAGTCTTGAATCGATTCTAGAAAAAAATCAAAGGAATCATATTCATTATTTTATTACAGATGATTATCTGTTAGAAAGAAGAATTAAACGGTATATCAAAAAATACGATGTCAAGTCGACACAATATGAAAATCCTAATTTCATTAACACCCAAGAAGGGGTTTCTGAAATGCTCAAAGCCCAAAAAAAATATTTGATGGCAAGCTTCTATACTGAATCTAGAAAAAAGTATAAAATCTTATTAGATGAGGATAATAAACCCATCGGTGGAAAATGGAGCTTTGATGCTGAAAACCGAAAAAAAGTACCCAAAGGAACAACGATCCCAAAATATCAACATCCAAAAGAAAATAAGTATGTTGTTGAGGCTAAAGCATATGTAAGTGATCATTTTTTGAATAACTATGGAGAAACTGATGTCTTTTATTACCCCATTACTCATCAAGATGCTGAAAAACATCTACAACAGTTTATTCAAGAACGATTTATCTTATTTGGTGATTATGAAGATGCCATTGTAGAAGAAGAGCGTTGGTTGTGGCATTCTGTGCTCACTCCTATGTTGAATGTTGGTCTTCTGAGTCCCAGACAAATTATCAATGAAGTCCTCAAAGCACATTCAAAACAAAATATCCCGCTAAACAGTTTAGAAGGATTTATCCGTCAAATTTTAGGTTGGCGGGAATTTATTAGAGGCATATATACGCTTGACGGGGTTAAACAGCGAACTAAAAATCACTTCGGATATTCTAGAAAGATTCCTGAAAGTTTTTGGACAGGAAATACTGGAATAGTTCCTATTGATCAAACCATCAAGAAACTTCTAAAAACGGGTTATTCTCATCACATTGAACGATTGATGATAATGGGAAATTTTATGATGCTTTGCGAGTTTGATCCCGATGAGGTATACCGTTGGTTTATGGAAATGTATGTAGATGCCTATGATTGGGTAATGGTTCCCAATGTATATGGAATGACCCAATACGCCGATGGGGGCCTTATGACCACAAAACCCTATTGTAGTGGGAGCAATTATATTCTAAAGATGAGTGATTACAAAAAGGGAGAATGGTGTAAGATATGGAATGCCCTTTATTGGCGATTCATTCATGTAAATAGCGAAGAATTCGCCAAAAATAGACGCATGAGTATGATGGTAAACCTGGCTCGAAAAATGGAAGGGCCCAAAATGGATGAACAAATGAAAATAGCTGAAGAATTTTTATCTTCATTAGAATAAGTTGTGCCACCTAGCATCAGCTCACAACTACAAATGCCAAGTTTAATATATATTTGGATTCTTAAACCAATTAATTTATAAACTAAAATGAAAATTAAAACTATTTTTACAATTGTAGCGGTACTCGCATTTTTACAACTTTTGCCACTACCTCTTAGCTTATTTAATGCTGATTTCAAAGCTATGTTACTTGCCGATGTTTTTGGAGATACACCCTCTGCAGATGCCGTAAAGTTATTTGAAAATTTTGCTATGGTAGTCGGCCTTATTTTTACAGGATTAATCTTCTTACTTATTGGATCTAGATCGTTTGATAACGAAGCAACTTTAAGAAGACTTTCATTCTTGTATAGTGTTATTTGGGGATTTTGTGCTTTACCAGATTTAATCTCATTCATTACAAATGATGGTTTGGCAGCTCCTTTGCCAGTTATTATTATGGGACTAGTTTCTTATGGTCTTCTATTATATGGGTCTAAGAAAGGAACAGTATAAATACAATTTAAACCTTACAAAAAGCCCAATTGCAATTGGGCTTTTTTTAATCAATTTTTTCGCCATGTTGGCTCTGATCCAACCCTCTATCCTCTTGATCTTCTCTGACTCGCATACTCAATAATTTATCGACAATAAAGTAAAGCAGATAACTACCTCCAAAACAATATACAGAAGTAATCACTAAAGCTATCAAGTGATTATACCACGTGGTTGTCTCACCATAAATCAGCCCAACTTCTGAAGCAAAAACTGCCGTAAGTAGCATACCAACTATACCGCCAACACCGTGACTTGGAAAAACATCTAAAGTATCATCAATACCTGTTCTATTTTTGAAATTAATTGCCCAGTTTGAAATAATGGATGCAATGAGTCCAATAAACATCGATTGACCAATATTTACAAAACCTGCCGCCGGTGTAATTGCAACTAATCCTACAACTGCACCAATACAAGCCCCTAAAGCAGACATTTTTCGCCCGAGCATTCGTTCATAAAAAACCCAAGTTATCATTGCCGTAGCAGAGGCAATATTGGTATTAGCAAAAGCAATTACTGCATCAGAATTGGCTCCTAGAGCCGATCCTGCATTAAATCCAAACCAACCAAACCATAATAAGCCTGTTCCTAAAATAACATAAGGTACATTAATAGAATCCTCAACGAGGACCTTTCTATTGCCTAAAAAAACTGCACCCGCTAATGCTGCAAATCCTGCAGACATATGAACAACTGTACCTCCTGCAAAATCTAATACCCCCCAGTTTCTAAATAAACCATCTGGATGCCAAGTCATGTGTGCTAAAGGACTGTAAATGAAAATGCTAAAGAGAACCATAAAAAAAATGTAGCTCCTAAACCTCACTCGACCAGCAAAACTGCCCGTAATCAAAGCTGGAGTTATAATGGCAAACTTGAGCTGAAATAGTGCAAAAAGTAAAAAAGGTATTGTAGAGGCAAACTCTGGATTGGGGTTAGAACCCACATCCTTAAAAGCAAAATAGGTCATTGGGTTTCCAATAATTCCACCAATACTATCTCCAAAGGCCAAACTAAAACCTACTACCACCCATAAAACACTGATTACCCCTAAGGCAATAAAACTCTGCAACATGGTAGAGATTACATTTTTTTTGTTAATCATCCCGCCATAAAAGAACGACAATCCAGGTGTCATGAGCAGAACAAAAGCACTAGCAACCAACATCCAAGCTGTATCACCTGAATCTATTGCAGATGACAACTCTTCAAAATTATTTGCCACAAAAGTGCAAATCAAGACTAAAATTGATAAAACGATAAAATTTAATTTTTTTCCCATTTATAGGGGTAAAAAAAGAGAATTTGGCTTAATTAAAAAAGAAAAAAATAATTTTTATAGATAAAAGAGGCAAAAGAGTTTAAAATCTATTTTTTTACGCTTAAATGCTTTTTTATTTCTCTTTAATTAATGCTTCTTGGAGATATTATTCCTGATCCCAAAATTAATCATGGATGTTCCTTCGATGCTACTACTCCATGGGCTTCTACCATATTCGTATGAAAAAATTAATGCCCCATTTTTTGTATTCATATTTAGTTGTGAATAGGTGAAAACTGGGTAAGGCCGAACACCAAATATTATTGATACTTCATTGTTTTTTAGAGGAGATATCCCAACACCCAATTTAGCAGTTGCAAGAGAGGGAAATGCAAAACCCATTTGCATATCTACAAAAAGAAAATTGTTGAAATGAATGGTTTGACCTCTCAAATAGGAAAATCCTGGAAAAGGCATCCAATCATTGAAAGAAACACCAAAATTTAATTCCCTATAATCGTTAATATAGGTTGAATCCTGCGATAATGATTTCTTTGGAATTAGAAAAAGAAATAGCACACAAACGGCTTTAATTTTATGTGTTATGAATTGATGCCTAAGATTTTTCATGTATTTTTTTAATTAGAGTTTACTTTTTACTTGTCGTGTAATACAATACTGCAAATACCACAAATATTGCCATATTCACATAAGCAGTTGCACCGCCAGCTAATCCAAGATAAACATGGTAAGCAATAGTGGCAGCCCAAATTAATGAACCTATTGCCCATATCGATCCAAACATCTTTATTGTTGACCCCTCCAACTCAGAGGTTTTCCATAAAACGAGTGCTAGAAAAATAAATGTTGATCCCATAAATTGGCCAAGAGCCATTAAACTGGGAGTTATCTCCATTTCTGCCATCTCAAGGAACATCTCAGTAGCAAATAATTGCCCGAGTGCATTGATTAAGAAAATAACGGCTTGAATCTTAAAAATTGTTTTTAGTTGCATGATAATTTAATTTTTTGGTTGGGTTAAAGGTCGGTTTAAGCAAGCAATAAAACAAATAGAAAATAAAAAGCCACCCCAAAGGGAGACATTATGATGATAGTGGGACATGGAGCAGATATAAGAAACAAAAAAACCCCAAACTATTGCTGGTAAGGGGTTTTTGAGTGGGCCCACCTGGACTCGAACCAGGGACCACCTGATTATGAGTCAGGTGCTCTAACCAACTGAGCTATAGGCCCTGCTTGTATTAAGCGGTTGCAACTAGTCTTTATGGGATTATTACTTCAATCATTAAAGACAATTGTAAGGCTGCAAAAGTAGTCAAAAAATTATTTTGTGGCAGTCCTGAGACAGTTAATTTCCCCAAAAAATCCGAACTATTTTTCTTATTTAACACCCCCGTACCCTTTCAAAATATTGGTTTACTATCCAAAAACTTTGCTATGAATGGTGGTATAGCCCTATGGTTTGGAGTTACTCCGGACAAGTGCCCCAAACAGGATGATTTTCGGGGGAAAATGCACCGCCAGAGAAACCGTCAGGTTCTGAATCAAAATTAGAAACACACCATTGGGTTAAATCTTGGTTAAACAAAGTCGCACCATTAAACATACCCCACATACTAGTCACATTACCCACATTCCAACTTCCAATATCTCGATTGAAGGATTCAGCACCATAAAACATATTACCCGTATCAGTCACATTACTCACATCCCAATTACCTATATCTTGGTTAAATGAAGTTACCTCCCAAAACATACCACCCATATCAGTCACACTGCTCACATCCCAATTTCCGATGTCTTGATTAAAGGAATGAGCCATCTCGAACATACCACCCATATCAGTCACTTTGGATGTACAATATTTAGTTAAGTCTTCACCATTTTGTAATGCTTCATCGAGCATTTCTCTGTCTGCAACTTTATAAATGACTCCATCTATTGAAAATATCTCGCCAACTTCATAATCATTGCACTTGATGCACTCGCTTTTATCGTTCGGAGTCGTTACATCATCTTTACAGGAACTAACTCCCAAAATCATAAATAAAATTAATAAATAGCTTAGAATGTTATTACTTTTCATACCTCAAATATATGAAACCTATCGAGCCTTTGCTTAGAATGGTGGTATAGCCCTATGGTTTGTTTGAGGTGAGAATGTTTATTTACTTTTTTCTATAGGAGCTTACAGTAGCTACTATAGAAAACGCAATCGACCACAATCCGAAAATTATTCCTACAAGAGAAAATTCTTCTACACTTATACGATTATTACTCGTTATGAAAAGAACAAACCATAAGAGAAAAATTGTGGAGAAAATGATACTTAGAATAGAAAGTGGTTTCATTGGTTTTTAAAAATATAATTATTGTTGAAGCTTTGATTTATAATTTAATAGTTATGCATAAATATATTTCACTCGACTGTAACTCTGTACATATTTCTTTTAATATCTCTTCTGACTTTATTTAGTGTTACATAACGTGGTGTAACTCTCTTTTTGTTATAAGTCACATTCTTAAAATATTTTATCTCTTTAAGAACATCTACTTTTACATTTACATCAATTGGTGTTATCTGATTATCATTATATAGTGCTATTGTGTAGTTTCTTTCATTTGGAAGAAAGGTTCCTAAAACTGTTGGTGTAAACTTACCATATGATGCTACACCTTTGCCTTTGTCTTTTGGATAAAACCCTAATCCGCTTCTGTATTTATAAAGATTATTATTATCTAGAATCCAAAACTGAACATCCTCGCCCGATGAGGGTACAATCATATCAGTCACGTTTCCCATTAACACACCCGCTAATGGAGATACAAAGGTTGAAGCTAGGGTATTCATTACTGCTTTTGTGTTTTTATCATAAGCTTCTTTCCCTTCGTTCCCAACACCAATCCAATAAGCCCAACCAATTATTTTTTCCTCTCTAAAGGGAGCTATCACATCATTAGGAATAATAATTTTTGTTTCAGCTCTTGGTCCATTTGTGGTATTTAAGACTGAATTTACCCTAACAGACTTATTGGTTATCATTTCATCTCTTTTCTCAGTTTTGACTAATTCTTTGACTGTTTCTTGGTAATCGGTAGTATCATAGCCTACCAAAGAGTCCTTTTTGTATGGAATATATGTTGTGTCGTATCTACCAATCCATTTCCAATCTGTACTGAATGAAACTAAATCATTGCTTATTGGAGTTCTTTCAATGTCTATACCTACTATTCGTTTTCCAACAGCAGAGTTTTTGAAAAGAAACCTGTAAACACCCTTTTCTCGAATATTAATGGTTTTTGTAAACTTACTTGACTTAAAGGTTGAATATATTTTCTTATTGGGTTCTCTGTAAATATCAACTTCTGTAATAGTTTTACCCTTATCTACATTTACTTTCAATTTTACCATATCGCCTTCAGCAAAGCTGAAAAACATTTCCTCCTCAGAGAAAGCTTCAATTTTAATTAATTGGTGTGTTACTTCAATAGCCTCAATTTGAGCAAAGGCTTGTAAATAAAATATTGAGATAAAAACTAACAATATGTTTTTCATATCTCAAATATATGAAATCTATCCAAAGCCTTTGCTCAGAATGGTGGTATAGCCCTATGGTTTGGTGAATGAGTGGATGTTATATACTTTTGAATTTAATGTCTAAAAAGAAAAAAGTAAACATTGCGGTATCTATTGGATGCCTGATACCCGTCATTTTAATAGCTATTAGTTTTGCAACTATGGACCTCTCAACTGACGATGATTATATTAAATTTTCAATAATTGATGAAGAGGTTACAGACGCTCCAATTAAAACTCAAATAGCACAGTCAATACTTATAGAAAATAAGGATAGTGCAACTGAAGACAATTTGAGAAAGTTATTAAACTATCAGTACAATAAGCTTTCCAAAAGAAAAGGATTCAAGTTCCGTTCTTCACCTAATAGAATTTATATTTGGGCATTTGATTCAAAAAAATTGTACGAAAAAAAATCAGGTTACTATAAGGCAATGATTTCTACGGTTGATGATGAGCCTGAGTTTAAGATGTCACCATTCGACAATGAATTCTTAAAGCAAGTCAAATAATAATATGAAGCAGTTTCTGAGAAAAGTAGTTATTGAAAGTGATTCAAGAATTGGTAGAAGGTTTGATATTTTCATACAAATATTGATTTTGTTATCATTAATTTCTTTCTCAATTGAAACCCTACCTAATCTTGATGAAAATTTCAGAGATTTACTCAATGTCTTTGAAATTATAACAGTTGTAATTTTTTCAATTGAACTTCTTTTAAGATTAATTCTTTCATCATCACCACTAAAATACCTTTTTAGTTTCTATGGTATTATAGATGTTATTGCAGTTGTACCATTTTATTTAACTGTGGGTGTTGATTTACGTTCTATAAGAGTTTTCAGACTTTTTAGATTATTCAGGATTTTCAAATTATTTAAATACAATTCTGCAATTGATAGGTTATCATCAGCCTTCTCAGAAATTAAAAAAGAAATTACCATTTTTCTAATTGGTGCATTTTTTTTCATCTACGTTTCGGCTATTGGTATTTACTATTTTGAAAGTCAAATTCAACCTGAAACATTTAAATCAGTTTTCCATTGTATGTGGTGGGCTGTAACAACTTTAACAACCGTAGGCTATGGTGATATGTATCCGGTAACAGTAGGGGGTAAGATATTTACAACATTTATTGTATTTATTGGAATGGGAATGGTAGCAGTGCCAACAGGATTATTAGCTTCGGCACTTTCTAAAACTTTTAAAAATTAAAATATGGGATTAGGTAATGTATTTGTTCGTTCAATAGTTCGAGAGGTAGGAAGGAATTACGGGAAAGCTGTATCTAACAGCCTACTTGGCAACAAACACTCCACGCCTGTTAGAATGGTAGGTGGTCATTTAGGCTCATCCACAGGAGGAAGGAACTATAAGAATCAATTAGAAAAAATTTGCAAAACTTGGCAAATCAAAGGTCCAACTGCAACGTTCAATGTTGCTCAAAATATGTATAAATCTTTCTTTGATTTAGCAGAAGAAGCCCAAGCTGACGGAGTTGTTGATGTTGAAGAAATTTTGGATTTAATGAAAAACTTTATACTGATGAGACCTCAATTAAAAAAAGTTGAAGACGCATTAGAGCAATTAGGTAAGGCTGATTTAGCGAAGAAAGTAGATGAGTTAGATGATAATTTATTTGACTTTTTTGTTGAACTGAATAATGGTTTTATTCTACCACCTAAACCTAAAGGAATATTTAAAAGAAAGAAGAAGAAAATATGGGAAATACACAGTTCTGTAAAAGAAGGTTTACAAAATTGGGTTAATGCTTACAAAGCTCAAAAATAAATTCAATGGCAAAAAATATGGAAATTGCTACAACACCTGTTAACAAATACTTAGTGTTCATATCTCCAAATATATTTAAATTATATATTTGAGGAATGTATAAATCTATTTTAGTATTAGCATTAGTAATATTTTTCTCAAATTGTACTCCTGAAGACCGCCAACCAATTAAAATAACTGTTGAAGGGAAAAATGGGATGAATATTGTCAAAGATGTTGAATTCAATGTAGACCCTATTCTTTATGACAGTCTAAAGATGAAAAGAGAGGATATTTATACCATAGCAAAAACATCCTTACTATATTCCAAATGGAATGTTAAAAATAAACTAACCTATGAGTTTGAACCGCCTGAAAATAGTTTGAACTTTATTACCATTAAAGATACTACAATTAAAGTGTCAATAAAGGGTGTAGCAAGTAATAGTTTTGGTGTCCCAGGTTCTGTAACCACTCTTGTCCACTTTAACCCAAAAGATTTAAGTCCGGTATCAGATAAAGACGGATTACTGAGAATAATCTCACTTTCTTTTTAGATTTAGTTTATTTACCCTATAGAATCAGATTTGCTTCTATTACAAGGCTGACATAGGAGTTGAATATTTCTATACGTATTTGCTCCTCCTTCACTAAATGGTATTATGTGGTCAAACTCCAAGTTTTCATTGCTTCCACATATTACACATTTACCACTATCTCTGTTCCAAACATCATCTTTTACTTGTTGGGTAATGTGTCTACTTCGATTATCATTATCGCCATTATCAGAGTCTGAAGAATAGTTTGAACCTCTGTCCTTATGCCATTGATTAAATTCATTTTGAGATACATACGTATCCACATCTGACCAAAAAGAACCATCCTCAACAGCTTTCATTGCAGATTGATTAGTCAGAATAGCAAACTCATCATAACCAAGTCCAAAAATTTCTTGTAAAAAGATTTTCTGAAGTGCTTCTTCCTCATCAATTTTTCTATCATTTAGAATCATCAAGTCGACCTGACTTTTAACTATTCTTGATATTTCGTCAGCCATTTGAGTATCTGATTTGAAATCACCCTCGTTTATGTCAAATAGTAATTTTAGAAAACGAATGTTTGTCATCTCGTCCTCTGAAATAACACTATCAATTAAAGCAATTTTAATATAGAACAAGCTTAATTCTAATAGCTCCTTCTTACAATCAGAAACGCTACTAATGTTATAAATGTCAAGTATTTTTTGGCAATCTTGTCTTGAAGTATTTAACCCCTTTTTTGCAATAATCTCACCCATATCCATCTGAAGATTTGTAATAGATTGAGAGGATATTATGTAACCGAATTTTAGCTTTATATCTGTGTCTTCTATCATTTATTCACTCTTCTTTAGAACAACAAATGTTGTGTTAGTAAATGAACCGCTTCGTTTTATGATACCCATTGAGCCTGCAGAAAAGTCAGGTCTAATACTGAAAATCATTTCTTCTCCGTAACCTTTATTTATTTTACAATGAAAATCTCCATCATCAGCTTTACTATATTTTGATAATCTAAAATGAGAGCCTCTTACTAAGTCTATAGATGGTATTTGAGATTTAAAAGTGATTCCAACTTCAGTAATGTAAACTTTTCCAATTTCATCATATGTGTCGTATGATATCCCGTCACTTCGCATAATTTTAACATCATATACACCTAAATACTTGTCCAATTGAGTAATAGAATCATATTTAGCAGCTGCTATTGAATCCTTACGGACTTTTTCTTTTTTCTTGAGTTCTTCCTCTAATAATTTCGCTTCGCTTATCCACTCCCCAAAATATCGTTGAATTATATATTTTAATTGATTGTCATCCGCATTAAATATTATTCTCAATTTATCAGTACCATTTTTAATAAATTTCTTTTTAACTTCATTGATACTTCCATCAACAACATAACATTTTTTTAAGTAATTATTTCTTGGATTAGAACTGAAATCTATTGCAAATTGAATTATTAATTGATTACTAATCCCTTGAATAATGTGGTAAGTCCCGTATAAAGCTGACGAACTTACTTCTTCAATACCACCATCAAAATGGAAGGAATCAATTGTGACTTTCATTGTCATATTTGATAAGTCTATTGTAGAGTTTATTTTGTTATTAATAAATCTTTGACTATAAATATTGTCTATGAATAAAGCTAAGAAAAATGTTAATAATACTACCTTTTTCATACCTCAAATATATGAAACCAATCCTAAGCCACTCATTTCGTCTTCTCAAACCTTTATCTTTTCTCTAAGGTCCTATAAACACTCGCTTTACGCACCCTAAATATGATAGTTATACCCCAAGGATTGTTTGGTGTTTAAAAAATGGGGGTAGGGTTATGCTTTATCTCTTGGCAGCATAAACCCCACGACTAACTTTAACTATTGAATTACTATTTAAAAATCGTTTAAGAATCTTATTTGTAGTGCGTTCAGGAATCCCTAACTCATCAGTTTTAACTAAGATTTCAGATTTAGTAAGGTTTTTATTAGAAGAGTTTATCCAATCTAACAAGTCTTGTTGGGTTCTTGGTAACTTACTTGATTTGCCACCTATTGTTTTAAGTAGCTCAATACTGTGAACTAAGTATACCTTTTCTACTAGGTATAAAGCGGTTTCAAAATCATCATCTGAACAGGTTAAGGACTCTTCATCAGACCTTAGTGCAGTTAGTACCATTGCAATCTTGTAGCACATCAAACCTAGTCTAAATGTCACTTCTTTTATCTCTTCTCTGTAAAGAGCTATGTTCTCCTGTAATATGGCTGCGAATGTTTCATCTAGTTTCTCTCCTTGCTTTCTAGTCATTCTAAATTTTTGTTCGACCGAGTTTATGAACTTATCGCATAGTCTCTCGCTATAGTTAGAAAACAGTGACTGTTTACTCTCATTTATTTGTTCTGTATAAGTAGTCTTCCAAACAGTTTCAGAAACATAGGAGTAATACATTAATCTACTAAATAGACCATCTTGGACACTAGTAATTAAAGAATTTGTTTGATTAGGTGTACCTGTTAATGCAACGCTGATTTTGGGTAATTCTACTTCAATAAATTCAAGATTTGTTTTTCTGCTAAGAGAAATTTTCTCTCCCTGAAAACCCTTCCTTAGAATGTCAGAGTAGTTCCCCCAATCCTGTTTCCAACTACTTGTTAATGAGTCTGCCTCTGTCTCACATATACATCCAATTCCATCATTATCAGATAAGTGTTTTATTAGCATAGAAGAAGAAACATTCCCGGGTAAATAAAAGACCTTAAACATAGGTGATTCAGGTTCATCAGGTAAGGCGTCTATCTTATCGGGGGTGTTTGCCTTTCTTACTTTTAGGTCATATAGCTTCTTGGCTTTCTCGTATTTCTTTATCTCCTCTTTTGATTTTTCAACTAAAGTATAATGAAAGCAATCCCCTAGCATACCCGAGTATTTCATACTTGATTTACCGCTAGCAGGAGGGGCACAGACGAAACTATACAAGTTGGGTCTTGTTTCCTCACCTCTATATAATCCACTAACATTGTAAAAACCTCCACTAATTACTGATAATGCTGAGGTGAAAAAGACATCCCTTTCTCTGCCTTCAAATACCATACAGGGTCCTTTTAATTCCTCGGGAAGTTTTTGATAGATACTATTTGGAATGTATGGGCTTGAATCATATGGTCTATCTACATTACTACTAAAGGCAGGTAGGGCGGTTAGGGCAGGTAGGGCATACTTATTAAATTCATTTGTGTTTTTGTAAGCACTTCTTATAGCTGTCTCAATCTCTGATTTAGAAAAGCCACTTTCACTGTATTCATATGCACTAGCAAGGGTTGTTGATATATCAATACCGTTTCTATTTGCTTCATTTCCAAAGAAATGAATGTAGTTGTTTCTATTGCCCTCCTCAAATGTTTGTTGTGATGACACATAGCTCTTTACCCAATTGATATCTTTTGTGTTAGCAGTGGTTGATTTGTTGCTCAAGGAAAATATTTCAGATGATTCATTGAAATATAAGTTTGGGTCATAAGATACAAAGCAAAGTCTTGCTAGGTCTTTAACCATACCATCAGACTCTACACCTACACTCTTATCATACAGCTTCTTTATTGCATTAAAGTAATGTTGATGTTCCTCCATTTTAGCATCTGTTCTAATAACTACTTTTAATCCGTTGCCTGATGGGCTTATAAAAGAAGCACAGGTGAATGGTATCTCTTCTATCTTTTTTCTTAGCTCTTCAACATTCTCTATGTAATCATAGTCTAGGTGAATAAGACCTGAGTATTCATCGATACCCTTATTGTTTCTCTTGTCACCCATTGTCCCCGCTATAGTTCCACCGGGTAGGTTCTTCTTTTGTTTGTCATACTCGTCTTTACCTTTTTCTTTAAGGATAGTACGAAGAGAAGATAGTTGTTCTTTGTACTTGCCATTTTTAATTTCATTTAGGAATAAAGCAAAGTCAATATTGCCTTCTTTAGTACTTACATTCTTGAATTTTGAAATTTTTTTCATCTGATTTAATTTATTCATTTTATTAATTTTTTAAGTTTTAAAAAACACCCTTGCCCTAACTGCCCTAACTGCCTTTTGGGTCGGATTGTTGATGCAATTCTAAAGCATAAAACCGGCTCTTGTGATGAGGAGGTTTCCACACTTTTACATTTAATTTTTGAAGATTCCCGTTAAATAAGAGATTTGCAATGTTGATAAATGAATTATGTCATAATGTGCTGATAGTTAATGTGTTATGACGGTTTTTTTTGGAAAAATGGAAGTAAGTTTTTTTGAAGTTTATTGTAATTTTTTTTGTTCGTTTTTGACCCAAAAAATCGTCAAACCGTCAGGATGCCTGCTATCACTCAAAAAAGTCGTCACAAAATCGTCATTATTATGACGGAAATCGTCATAATTGGGGTGATTTGTAAAAAAAAGTAACAGAAGTACTAGGATTTACCTGTTTACTAATCATTATTTTTGGTACTTATGTCGTTTGATAAGCTAACTATTGGTGGGTCATACTCCAAAGTAGACCTTTCAGAAATTTTCGAGAATCCAAATATTAAAATAATCCGTGAGGGTATTTATAATTTAAACGCTACACAATCTTTCTTTTTTGTTGATTTAGAAAAAAGGGGGAAAGAGGATAGGTTTCATTTTGATGATTTTTACGAGGGTGATTACTTTCATTGGGATTCTCAGACAACACAACATCTGAAAACACCAAAGATTCAGGAAATAATCAATGGTACTAGAACACCCTTTTTGTTTGCAAGGGTTAACCCAAAAATTAAAGGTAAAACTCAACCGTTTATTTATTGTGGTAAACTAAAATTCATTGAATATGTAGAAGGTACCTCTAAACCCATTCATATTATATTTCAGAACTTAGATTTTGAAGATGACACTGAAAACAAAAATTTAATAGATATATATTCTTGGAAACCAAACAGCCTAGTTAGATATAAAGAATTAAATATATCAAAATCGGGTGTTGTATCTAAAGAAAGACAAAAGAGATATACCAAGCCAAATAAAACTGAAAGAACAGGTTTAGTCACTTCAAGAGTTGGTCAAGGGTATTTTCGTCAATTAGTTAAAGATAGGTGGGAAAATAGATGTCCTGTAACAGGTTCGGACGTATTGAAGATTCTTATCTCATCACACATAGTTCCTTGGTCAGAATGTACCGATGATGAAAGGTTGGATGTAGATAATGGAATCTTACTCTCACCTGATGTGGATGCTCTATTTGATAAGCATTTGATTTCTTTTTCAGATGAAGGGGAGCTTATTACTTCAAATGCTATTAGCGAAGAAGAATTAAGTAAACTTGGTATACCAAAT
>Ga0228662_1000475_pt1 | contig 19894 bp, 18 predicted proteins | sample 76DmetaG_FD_183173 | JGI IMG/M metagenome (GOLD analysis project Ga0228662, IMG submission 183173) | Seawater microbial communities from Monterey Bay, California, United States - 76D | ecosystem: Environmental > Aquatic > Marine > Coastal | place: USA: California | collected 2016-11-10
TTCATAATAAGTATGTTCCCCACTATGGATTTTTGACACTACATCAGATAGATTTTCAGTGTATAATAAATTAATCCCTAGCTTCTTAATGTCCTTTTCTTTTACCTCAACACCCGTTCTTTTTCCGTTTTTTTCGATACGAAATAATTGGTTTAACCCCTCATAATCGGTCGCCTTTGTTTTATCAACCAAACATAAATAAGGAGTTATCTTACAATTTGGTAAACATTTTTGAGCCACATAGGTTTGAAATGCTAAATCAAAAAGATAGGGTTTCCATCCACTAACTATTTTTCTTTTCTTTTTGGTTAAAAAATTATCTTCTTTTCTGGGATCTATCGATTTTGCTTTTACCTCTATAAGTTTAATTTGATTTCCCTTCTTTACCAAAAGATCGGTTTTTATAAATAAATGATCGATATAAAAGGCAGCTTCAAAAATAACTACATTTTCTCGTTGTAATAAGGCAGTAGTTTGATCTGCTAAGTCCTGGTAATCGTAATCTTCTCTATCTTCTGGATCATCTATTAAGATGCCTTCAGGATATTGTAAGCGAGCATACTCCTCTATTTGAAATCCTCCACTAGCAAGGGCTTGTAAAAAAGTGTCGTGTTTTTTTACATTGTGATAGAGCTCGCTATTGTTTGAAAAAAAAAGCTTGTTTGGACACTCAAGTCCTTGTTTAAATCTCGATTTAGAGAGTGCTATATTCATAATAAGTGTTTTAAAATAGCTTTCCAATTGGGATAGGTGTCAGATCCAAAATGTAACCACTCACCCTCAAAATCTTTTGCACCGTTATTGGGTCGATCGTCAATAAGTATGTCGCCTTTAACCAAGTCTTTTCGATGGGTTAATATTAATTTTCTATTTATTTTATCTCCAAATTGTTCCTCTAACCAAATACGCTTGTCTGTCCAAGCGGAAGTATTATTCCAAGGAGCAGTACTTAAAAAATAGACTTCATACTTTTTAGAATCTAGTAATTTATTCACAGCGCTAATCGCCTCTTTTATGGGCTTTAGGTTTTTAAAAAGACCGGGGATGGTATCGGGGTCTTTATCGTAAGGAGGTTGATGCCTAAGCGGATGGGCGTTCATTGCATTTACAAAGTCTGCAACAACACCATCGAGGTCTATGTATAAAAGTTTTTTAATCAAACAGTTTGTTTTTAGTTATTTAGTTCTATGAGTTTAAAAGTCTTCTTACGTTAGCTATTAGGTTGGCTCTATATACTCTTGAAGTTGCACCGCCAGAAAGTTGATTCCCAACTATAAATTTCATACCGTTCCTTTTGCAAACACCATTATCATCTATAAACTCATTATAGTACTGAAAATCGTCTTTATCTGTAATAACAGGTTGGGGTTTCACCCGATCTTTTCTTTCAAAAAAATCTCTTTTAATTAAAATTTTAAATAAGGTAGCATTGAAAATGAAAATATAATCAGGTTTAATCAGTTTTGCAATCTCATCAAAATGAATGCACAACTTTTCATAAGTTCCCTTAATTTTAATCTCTTTCTTAATATCTTCGGAAACTGTATTTCTTTTCTGATAAAAGTCATAATGGAAGACATCTTTTTTAAAATTTTTACAAACAGATTTAAAAAAATATTCTAATGTTTTAAAATATTCTATTTGATCTTCATCATCGTATTTTAGTTTGTTTTGAAACTCGATTAATTTATTTTTAATCTGTCTGTTGCTATTCAATTTGTTAAATCTTTCTTCACCTTTATCATCAACTTTAACATCAAAATCTTTTATTTCAAAAATTTTATTAATTTCGGTTCTAGCTTCATCTGTTAAAGACGGATTGATACCCATTGTAATATAATTTTTATCCTCCAATACAATATTTTCATTATAATACATTAAGGGGTACCACCTTTCACTTTTTGTATTTAAATACTCATATTCCTTATCTAAATAAGTATTGAAATCAGAAATAGAGTTGATTTTTGTTTTTACAGTCATGTTATAATTAGATTTTATTCGTTAGTTACACCAAATTTCATGAAAGTTAAACTAATTAGAGTGTTCGGCTAGATTTCAATGAAAAATAGTGTGACTAACCCTCGAATTCTCCACTTTTTATTCCCAAGAATTTTCTTTATCATTTAATTTTCCAGGCCCAGTCTAAAGGTATTATATCTTCATCTCCTTCTTCAAAAACTAGATTACCTGTAAAATAGTCTACACCATCATGTTTAACTTCTTTTTTTAGAATATCTCGCTTATCAAAAGGAACAGCAGCACTATATAGCAAGTCGTCCTGAGACTTTTCGTTGAGATAGGTTTTGACAAATTCTAATTTCATGTTATATAAAGTTTCTGAAATTTTATTAGAATCTAATCCGAAATCTTCAAATGATCCATAAGCTTCCACCCATTCATCATTCACATCTGTAAATTCCTCAAAATCCCACGGTGACCCATTTGATCCGCCAACTTTAGTTTGAATATCATAAAAGTAATATTGATCTATAACCCCATCGCCATCAGCAGATAAATTAAATATAAGGGTGTATTTTCCATTGGTTTGTACTACACATGAGGAAACAATTGGAAAATCTTGATCGCCATTTTCGTTGTTAAATGTTTTGATGTACGTATAATTTTTGGTAGTCATAATTTAAAATTTGATACTATTTAACTTACTCCTTTTTTATGTTGTTTTTTGGCTTATTTCAACAATGATCTTTTTATTAATTTGTTTTAGCTACAAGGCATTCAAAGTTTCCTGGTCATCCCATTCTTGCAGGCATGATTTAAAATTACTTATTTCATCTTCAGAGGCTTGGTCTTTTAATGCAATAGCTTTTGCAGCTGCAGTTTTATAGATAGGGGTATCAAAAAATGGAGAATTCCAATTTTCGTCATAACAGATAGTAGTATAATCTTCAAAGTTAGTCGCTATTGCTAGTGCTTTTTCACCTGCTTTTGTCACTAGCTCTTGATTTTCATAATATTCCTCCGTCAAATGCCCTCCAACCAAATTAACCAATTCATATACACTATCCATTGCTTCGATGGCATAATAATAGTTTTCGTTGGCAAATTGTTCGCATTCCACTCTGTCTTCGAAAGGTGCAAACTGCATCTGAACACAAGAACCTAACACACAATAATCCGTAGCAGTTTCTGCGCGTTCTGCAAGTTTGGTGACCAGTTCTCCCCAAAGAACTGCATACTCGATATTGGTTTTGGTAATACCCTCTTCTTTATAATAGGCACGATAACATAAATTGCCAAAGTGCATATTTACCATACTTGCAATTTCGAAGAGTGGTAAGTTAATTGCTTGCCCTTCAATTGTATTGTTTGTTGCCATTTCAACTAATAGAGGCTCATAATCTAAAGCATCTAATTGTTCTTTGTTTAAAGCAGTTTCAAGGGCTATTTGGAATTTGTAACCAGATGTAGCTGCTGTAAGTGCTGTAATATTTTCTTGTGTCATATTTATATTGATGTTATAATTGTTTTCTTATTAGTTGTTCTATTTTCTTAGCATTTGATATCGAAAAGTCTTTTGCTATAATTTCTACTGCCCCGCGACCTGAAATTATGATATCTGCATCAATTAATTTTCGATCGATACGGACAGAGGAAATATTTTGATATGCAAGATGTACCCGGTCAGTACCAATTAAGTATTTATTTCTTTTAATGTAGGTAACACCATTCTGATCAATTAAAATTTTGTCGGGGGTAAGAATATCACCCCCTAACAAAATATTAGACTTAAATTCATATGAAAACTTAGCTGTTGCGCTAGAATTTAAAACTGAGGAACCCACTTTTGTTCCGCAGGAGGGACAAAATCGATCACCTGAATTCAGGGCATTTCCACAGTTTGAACAATAATTCATTTAGTCCTAATATTTATAAAGTTCTAAAATGATTATACTTTACTACGTTGCATTAGTCTAAGTTTATCTGCACCAGGAAACATAGTGCTACACCAAGAATTTAAAACTTCATCTACAGAGCCACTACTCCCTAGCTTTCTCCAAGTTTCATGATCAACCATAGTTTCAAATGTTTCTTGTTTTGTTGTGTTTCCTCTAACTACATCAACTCTTACTTTTATTTTAAACATAATTTTTAATTTTATTTACACCTACTCCTTTTTTGTGTTGTTTTTCGGCTTGTTCCAACGGTTTTTTATTTATGAATTTTGGTTTAAAAAGGAATGTATTTTAGAAAACCAACTACCAGAAAAAATTTCATCTAATTTACTGTCACTAACACCTTCAGGATAATTACCATCATCTAAACCTTCAATTGTATCGTGCCATAATACTCGCCACTCACCATAATCATCATCAATATTATTTGAAAAAACCATAAGCATCGAACTGGAATACGTTTCATTATTATCATTAGATAATAGTGCTTCCCAAGATCCAAACCACTTTTTTGTGGAATCATCAATTTTAGGATATATTGGTATGATTTGATTATTTAATAAATCGATTTTAACATTTGAATACTCATCTGAACAATCAGAACTATTTTGATACTTTAGCTTAATATATCTTGCCCAATCAGAATTATATCCATTTAACTTTAAGTTTTCAGGCAAGGCCAAAAAGTCATTGTTGGTATTTTCTAAGTCCATATTTATTTTTAAGTTATTTTAATTCATTAATGATGTATGTTAGTAATTCTGCATACCGATCTTTTAGTTCAATGTAAATTCCATATTCTAAAACCAAATCTTTCTTTTTGGAAATCGAAATGTTTTCGCTTTCTTCCAAATTAAATTGAGATTTTATTTCTTCATACATCGCTTTGGTTTTTCCGGTATTACTCTTTACCCAAATTTTCATTCCCAATGCTTTACGTGAGGGATTAGAGCAATATATCAGTTGTTGGTTTCCTCGACCCAAACGGGTTTCATCGTTAAATGAGGTCCCTGTTTTTGCAAATGATATGCGGTATTTGTTTTTATCAGCTTCTACCAATTGATTTAAGGGTTGCCATAGTGCTGCATAGTTTTGAATGGCCTGATCTGCATATCCTTCATCTTTTAATTGAGTTAGTTTGGTCTCCACACCATCAAAAATTGTTTTGTTACCTACTTTTTGAACGGCTTGTTTGGTTTCGATATCATCATCAACACTAGTTATAGAAGCAAATGTCATGGCTTGATCCAGTTCTTCCTCTAGGGTATCCTTGTATTTATCTCTAAGGATATTTAATAATTCTAGTAGCGCAAAGGATCGTGACTTGAGATAGGGGTCTTTTTGACAAGCGCCCCAAATAACTTGTTCCCATTCTTCATCAATAAGCTCAGACTCTCCGTATTTTTTTATTTTTTCTTTAATCTCATCCCACTCAACGCCAAATTTATTGGCAAAGCCCTTGTCCCACTGAAGGAAGTTAGATTTTTGTGATAATAATCTGAATATTTTTGGATACGAAATCTGAATTCCTAGAATAGCAAACAACATAAAATCGTCATCTTGCTGTGCTTCCTCATCAGACTCTACCTCTTTTAGGTGATTAATTAGACTAAAAGAGTTTAGATAGCGCTTTAGGCTTCTGGGATTAAAACCAATGGTATGTCTAACTGCACTTGTATATAACTTTTTATCGTCTTCGGAAATTTCGACACCAATCGTCTTTAATTTTTCAACTAAGAAGTTTTCAATGTCATAGGTTCCAGTTGGCATGGAAAAAGGAACCTGAATAATTTTATCGAAAAAAGATCGGAACTCCCGTTCATTCTCTTCAGTTTTAGGTCCAAACTTTGATTCCAGTCCTTTAACGACTACATCATAATCGATAGCTAAAATGAAAACGCATTTTGGTATATCAAAGATATTTTTTAATGCTTCTAAAACTTCTACGGCATCTCCAGGTGGTATTCGATCTAGATCGTCAACGAAAAACACAACTTTTTGTATCGGATTTTTTGAGTCGCTAATTAGATCATTAATAATATCTGTAATTAGTGCCTTTATTTCAGCAATCTCAGCAACTGCTTTATCTTGACCGGAAATTCCTTCCGCTGCACCTTTTAAATCAATTCCGGTTTGATTGGCAACTATTTGGTTGGCCAAGCCTCCAAGAAATTTAGCAGCAGACTTAAATTTTGCTTGAGTTTCATCTTTTAAAGTCCAAACGCCACGATCAATACAAGATTGCTTCAATTTATCTAACATGGCTCTTAGCACTCCAGGTGTAGTCTCATTGGCATCACGAAACATACTGTATTCCCAAGTATTAACCCAAGAGCAAGCAATATCTTTTTTGTTAAAATCTTCTAATAACAAAGACATTAAAGAGGTCTTTCCTGTTCCCCATTCTCCTTGCAATCCTACAGTAATGGGAGTGTCACTACGTGTGATAAAGTTTGATAATGCTAAACTATATTTTTCAACTTTAAGTAAATCCTCTGATTTCAGTGAAATTGGCTTGTCAGTAATAGAACTCATGTATAATATTTTTCTTAAAATTAGAAAATAAATATTTTATATTTGATCCATAATTGGTTCATTATAAAATATTTTAATTTTGATTGATATCTTAAAAAAAGAAATAGAAAAAAAGATTGGGAAAAAAATAAATTCACGAGGAGATTGTGAATTGGTATCAAATGTTATTTTAGAAACCCTTGAATTAGAAATTAGTTATAATAGCGTTAGAAGATTGTACGGACTTATAAATCCTACAAAACCAAACAAAAAAACACTAAATACACTAGCAAAGTTTGTAGGCTATAAAAATTATGTTCATTTTTTACAGAGTCATAGTTTTAAACAAAAAATCGATTTAACAGAAGTTATTTACAAAACGGTTTCAGAAAACGATTCGGAGAAAATTATTAAACTTGTTAATAAAACAAAGAATAGTACAGAAGATTTTTTAAGTATGATAATAATTCTGATACGTGAATTATGGCATAACGAAAATTATGGCCTAATTAACAGAATATTCGAATTAAAAGCACTAAAATTTACCTCGTTTTCATATTATGAGGTTCTTAAACTTGGAAATTCTATTGGATTATTGATTCGAAAAAAATCAAAAATAGAGCCGATTTTTTTAAATAATATCAACTTTTTGGAATGTGTATTTCTAATTTTTGTGGACTACTCAAGCTTGAACAAATATTATGGGGATTCGTTAGAAATCATAAAGAAAAATAATATCAGTGAAGATATAACGCTGTTTTCAGCGGCTGTGCTTGAATTCAAAAATTTTATTAATAATAAAGTTTCCATTCCAATCAATGTTAACGTAACTTACAAAAAACAACTTCACCCTATTTTAAGTAGTCGATTATTGAGCTTGGAACTACTAAGTGCAGACCCAAAAAAAAGATTAGAAATATTAAATACCCATCATAAATCTCTTAAAACAAAAGGTAATATAACCAGCCATTATTATGAGTTATTTACAACTTCTATTCTCCTAAAAAACATCGAGATAATGTCCTTTTTAATAAGTCAAATTACTTTAAAAGTTGAATTTTATTATCAAAAAACGCACTTAAATTCGTTTTATTTAATGTGCCTATTTTATTACAAGTTATCCAATGATAAAAAAAATGAAACTAAATTTTTAAAATCTTTTAAACTAAGTGAATGTCGAGATAGTTATAAAGAATTTTTGACTTTAATTTTGCATGTATACTTGTATAATAACACAAATGTAAAAACTAAAAAAAGAAATATTAAAGCTCAATACAAAATACTAAGTAAAAAACTAAATTACCCTTATTTCTCAGATGATTTTTTACTTAACTATTTTAACTAAATCATCTCCAAAATAGTTCGATTTTACAATTACACAAAATATTCTTACAATTTGACTATATATTTTACTAATTTTATTGAATACTATTTCTGCTTTGAGACTATTTTTTTTACTTTCAATTATACATTTTTTCTCTTGTGCCAATGAAAATACAGAGCTGTCTATTGATGCTTATAGAGAAACACGGACTATTTCCTATAATAATATTAATGTTGATGTTGTAATAGACAAACCTGCCTTAAACCAAGTTGATGTCTTATTAGTATTTCACGGTACAGTATTGTATGACTTAAACTTAATGACTGCTGCCAATACAACTCTTGATAAATTCAAGAGCGTTTTAGATCGAAATGATATGATGATTGTAAGTGTAGCATATCCCCAAGAAAATATATTATTAGGCGATGGTATTATTCAATGTGAAGCTGCCTTATTATGGTTGAAAAACAAAGCAAGTCAAGAATTAGGAATAACTGTAAATAAGATATTATTAGCGGGGCACTCCCAAGGAGGCTATATGGTAACAAGACTTAATACAATGCACCAAACAAATGGCGTAATTGCTAATGCTCCAGGACCATTAAATCTTGTTTATAGGTGTCAACTAGAGGAAAATGGTCAGGTTCAATCAGGGGTTGTATGTTCTAATCTTAAGGATTTATACGGAACTACCGCTGACAACCCAAACGCATATTTTCAAAGGTCATTACTCAATTTCACAAATGATTTCAAGTCCGATATTTTGTTTGTTCAAGGTTTAGATGATTCTTCTATACAAATGAACTTGTGGCCAACTTTTAAACAAGAGGTAATAAGTTGCTTAACTTGTCAAAACAGACAATTTGTTGAAATCCCAGGTGGTGGACACGTCTCTCTTTTTGAAAGTTTGACCGCAAAGACGGAATTCAATAATTTTATAAATAGTCACTAATTATAAAATATCTGGTTTGAAAAATATTATCGTTGGTTTTGCAAAGCTACAGAACTAAATTCAAAGTTAATCCTGAACAGCAGACCAATAGAAATTGGAATTACTATGATAAAGTGATTAAATCCTCCCCAAAATAGTTCGATTTCACTCCCTTTGGCTCCACGGCATTATTCTCTAAAATAAAATTTATTTTAGAGAATATTTAAAAAATAACTTTATTATCGAAAAATATAATTTTCACTTGAAGGAATGAAAACCACGTAGCCTTATTTCATTACTTTTATATTATTAAATTCTTCTAAATGAATAAAATTAATTCAATTATAAATTTCAAAAAACTGTTTATATTACTGGTCATCATACTAAATATAGAAGACTTACAAGCGCAAAAACTTTCTGATTCAACAAGATCTATATGGACAAATGAGAACAATTCTGACTCTCTACGATTCAAGTCTATTTCTAATTATTATTACAAATACACATATGCTCAACCTGATTCAGTAATAGCAATTACTAATTACCATTATGCATTGGCAAAAAGCAAAAAGTCAACTAAAGAAATGGCTACTGCGTTAAATGAAAGGTCTTACGCATACTATATTAAAGGTGATTTGAATAAATCCACTGATATATTACATCAATCTATCGATTTATTTAAAACCATCAATGATCCTAAAAATCTTGCAGTAATTCAATCTAATCTGGGAAATATTTATTTAGAACAAAAAGAATACCTTAAGGCATTCAACTCTTTTAATGAATCTCTAATAACAATAAGACAAGAAAAATTAAAAACATCTGAAGCAAGATTATTAGCAAAAATTGGAGACATTTATAACAAGCTTGATGAATTGGATTTAGCTATGGATTATTATAATGATTCTGAAGAAATATGTATCGCCAGAGAAATCACAAAAAAAAATCAAATTGGATTGATTTATTTAAAAAAATCAGAAATATACTTTAAAAAAGAACTATTAGATTTAAGTATTGAGTATGCAGAAAAAGCAGATGAAGAACTTAAAAAATCTAACAATAAATCTAACAGGTCTGAATGTTATCTACTGTTAGCTAAATCCTACAACAAACTGGGCAAAAACAAGAAAGCACTTAATTACCTGGATAAATAACTAGGTTTAACTAAAGAAATCAACAATCAATCTAAAATCATCGAAGCATTAATTTTAAAATCATATTTTACTCTAGAATCAAATCTAACCGAAGCAAAAAAACAAGCTGAAAAGATTGTAAAACTATTAAAAAAAGAAACCAGTAATGAGATAAAAGCAAACTTATATAATTTATTATATACATGTTATAAGAAAAGTAAACAAACTGGATTGGCCTTATCTATGTATGAGAAATACAATGTTTATAAAGACAGTGTTCAATTAGAAAAAAATAAACTATTAATTATCAAGGAAACTATTAGAAATAATTATGAAAATAGATTAAAAAATAAAAACATCATTAACGAAAAAGAAAAAGCAATTATAAGGGTCAAATATGAGTACAAAATTTATACTATGATTGCGTTAATAATTTTTATTTTCATTCTATCTACATATATCATTAAGATAAAAAATATAACCAATAGAAAAAAACTTGATTCTTTATTAGCTAAGATTAATTTACTTAAACATCAATCTAATGTATTGATTGATACCAAAAAGTTTAAATTAAATAGAAAAAAAATAGAGTTAACAATAAATAAAAAACTCAATGAAACTGATTGGAATATTTTATTGATACTTTTAAAAAATCCAGAAGCTACAAATAAAGAAATTTCTGAACAGGCCTTTCTGAGTATAGACGGCATTGGATCTGCCCTGAGGAGAATGTATATTTATTTTGATGTGAAAGAAACAAATTATAAAAAGGTTTCGTTAATTAAAAATGCTATTGAAATTTGTAATCTTAGTAAAACCATATAACCTATTATTATAAATTTCACATACAAACGTGAAATGATTTTAAATCAATATTTTGATTTTTGAATTAAAATAATAACATTATGAAAAAAATAATTTTACTCTCCTCCGCTTTATTAATCTTCGCTTGTAGTAGTGATGATAATTCTGAAGATATTCCATTACCAGCTTATACAATTGAAGGTAAATGGGTATGGTCACCTAGTGAAAATAGGGCTGATACTAACACTATGTATGAGTTCGTTGATGGAGTTAGATACAAATATTATTGTATAGATTGTCCTGGCGACGATGACTATTGGAATTCATTAGATGAATCAGATAGAATTCCAGGAACCAATCCTTACACATATGAAAACAATACTTTAAGAGTTGATTTGCATTCTGGAAATGAATTAGTGACACAGATTACATATGAATGTGACGGTGGTAAACTTCATATGGACGGAGTGTTTAGTCATCTTTGGAGATTAAGTTCTAATTGCCAATAAAAATTAAAGAACTAATACTAAAATGATACTGTTATTAGTGATTGCATAATTTTAAGTCACAAACAAAATAGTTCGATTTTACTCCCTTGTCCTCCACGGCATTATTCCCTAAAATAATTTTTATTTTAGGGAATATTTTTTCATTAAATTAATTGAAAATTCGGTAAGCGATACTATATCTTTAAAATCTAATATTAAATAAAATTATACATACATGAAGTATTTCGCATAGATTGCCTTAACAGTTTCTTCAGTCTTGGCGGCTTCTAATCTTTTATTAAAGTCTTAAAATGTCATATTTTAGTTTTTTCAGCTTTGCTTAAAGTATTATGTAATTTACAAGACTAAGGCCAATAGATCAGCTTCCATTTGGCTATAATCAACAGGATATTCAACATCACTGACTCCAGAAACACCAAATAAGGCCAAATCATCACCATCATAGCATACGGGAACTTGATTTTCTGTAATATATTCGTTGAAATCTAAACCAAATTCATATCTCAGTAAAGCTCCAATAGCTTGAGTTAGAATTCCATCAGCTTTACCCAGATTCCATTCTTCGACGTGATATATTGAATCAATGGTTGTGAGTAACATTGCTTTTAGATTTTCTCGATATTGAGCTGGTAATTCTTCAATCTCTTTGAGAGTAAAATAGAAAATATTAGAAAAATGCTGACCAAATTCTTTTGTAGCTTCTGTTTCTACTACCTGATTAAAGGATTCACATCCACAGAGGCGAATGGCAAGTCCAACTGGACCTTTTAGTTGAATCCAATCTTCAGTGTCTTTTACAAGATAGCCACTGTATCCATTTTTCATAGACCATACAGCTCCTAACTCTCCAAAATTTTGTTTGGCTTTTGTTGCGATATGTTTTCTTAGATTAGGTATTCGATCATTATAGGTTTCAATATAGGTTTCTATGAAGTGGTCAGTCAGGTTAGGGTGCTCTGCAAAGTAATCATCATCATTTCCCCATTTATCATAGAGATGTTTGATTCCTGTTTGTAGGTTATAGTGGGTTTCACCCTCAATCATTTGGGCGATTGCTTTTCCTACATATTCTGGCCCCACATCATCAATCAGATGATTGAGCATTGGTCCAATATGGTAGAATTGGTATTGATTGAGGTCTGAGATTAACGTCTCTATAATTTTTGGTGTTAAGTCGTCTTTACTTGACGTTTTCGCAACTGCATTTTTTTTAGTCTCTAATTCACTACTACCCCTCTTCACTAATTCTCCATTCCATTTTCCTTTCATGGCACCAGGTTTAAGTCCTTTTTTCCAGTTACCAGTCAAATTATTACCAGCTATAGTAAATTTAACAAGTCCTTCCATTCCTTTGTTCTTCCATTCTCCTTCAAAAACACCGTCTTTATAATTTCCTTTAAGGACAGCTCCATCTTGGTATTGCCCTGAAGCGGATCCGTCGCTCTGTATCGATAAAAGCAAGGTGCCAAAATTTCCGTTAAACTTCAATTCTTGGGGCTGAATGGGTTGGGAACCCCATTCATATTCACCGTCATTAAATCGGTCAACAATAATTTCAGCACCAACTGAATTTCCTTCTTTATCGAATGGATATTCTTCCATTTCGAAGCGATAGGACTCGTAGTAGGTATCACCATATTCATCCTTATATTGCCCATCGTAAATTTGGTTTAGGATGAAATCACTTTCCATGTAAGTACCTATAATTTGTCGAACCTCTGGCGCCCCATGAGCATTTTCATTTCCTAAATACGTTTCACTATGGATGATCATTTTTATAGGCTCCTTTTCTTTAGCAGCTTCCTCATAATCCATGTCCCAGAATCGTTCGATAATTATTGTTTGTTCTTCTTCTGAAATTGAATCATCGCCTATGTACCATTCTACTTCGATAAGTCCATAAGTTTCATCATCATCATTATAGTCAGAATATACTCTATCCAATTCAAACGACTGGCCATTATAAAAGCCTTCAATGCGTTCTACTTTATCCGCAGCTCCTTTATCATCTAATTCATAGATATCCGTGATTATCATTTTAACACTCATTACTAATTGCTTTATTGAGCTGATTATAGATTATAAACACTAAGAACAGCTTTGATTTAATTTTAGTTATTAATATATGTTCTAAAATATAAAAAGGTATATTTTAGAATTGTTTGATTTTTTTACCAAATATTACTAATCTCGAACAAAGCAAGAAACCATTTCAATCTTTGTCTTCACTAGATAAATGATGTGGTTAATCAACCTATATGGTATAATTTATTTGCATAAAAACAAAAGGTAAACTCGGTAGAAAAACTATTTGACTACCGAATTAAAAATAAAATTAGTAATTTCGACTGAAATATATTAAAAAAAAAATTAGTTGAGTAAGAAAAATAAAATAAAACCATGGACTACAGATTTAAGGGAAATTTTGGAACACTAGAATTAGTAATTGATGATAATGGTACTACTAGCGGTAACTATCAAGAAAACGGAACCTTATCAGGTACATTTAAAGAGGGTGTTTTTGAGGGAGAATGGAAGAATAAAGGAATGGAAGGACTTGTTAAATTTACTGTTAAAGAGGGTCGACTTAACGGAAAATGGAAAAAAGGAAAGACATCTGGTGCGATGCGAGGACAATGGTGGGGAGAGCAAATTAGTGCTGATGCATTAGAAAAAGAGGCGGCAGCGCCCAAAAAAGCAAATGACTTACCAGATGGTTGGGGAACCGCATCTGCAATGGCTGCTTTGATTCGTCACATGATGCTGGCTGATAAAAAAGTGACTGACGCTGAAATGGCGCACATGCGTGATGCGATGGAGTATTATGCTGAGCAAGATATTCCGCTTCGTGAGGTATGGGATGAAATTGACGATCAAATGCAAGTTTATCAACAAGTAGGCCTACATGGCAAAATCCTCGAAACCTGTTCCGCTCATTTGGCCCAAACATTTGATGAGGAAGAAGTGCGCCAATTTTGGAATATTCTAGTTAATATAACGGCTCTAGGTGGTGAGTTACATTACCACGAATACGTAGCCTTGCGTTATACCACCAGTATTTTGATGCCAGGTGTTGAGTTTAGCGACCTTGTATCGCATATGCGTAAAAATAGAATTGCTGTTGATGATGGTGAAACTATAGAGTACGATGATAAATATCAAGAAGCAAAAGAAATAATTCTTAGTGAAGGTGCTGCTTTACCTGAGATACTTTGCGATGTGTTACTAATTGGTAAAAATAGAGCCGAAAGAATTTTTAATCAATTTGAAAGAGATGGAATTGTAACAGAAAAAGACGAAAATGGTAAAAGAAAAATAAAAAAATAAATTGATAAAAATAACATTATGAGCACATTAAATACTACGCACGATTATTATCCTTTTTGTGATTTACTACATCAAAAATGGTTTGACAAAACACTTCAATTTGAGGATGAATTAAAAGAATTATTTGAGGTTGATTATTCTCCAGAACCTTATTTTGTTTTAAAAAATGGATCTAATCCACTTTTTATGCTGTTAACAAACCCCGGAGCGGGGATGGATTTTCAAAAACATGAGAATTTTGAAATGAGCAATTACAAAGCATTTGCTAACATTTTAGGTGACATATACACTTCTGAGCAATTTAAAAAAGATGGTGGTGCCAATGCGCATAGAAGATTAATAAAAAGTATTACATGGGCAGACCATTTAGGTTACAACAGTATTGTTAATATTGAAACCATACCTTTTCATAGCCCAAATTTGAAAAAAAGCAAAGCCTTAAATATTATAGGGAAGTCATGGATTTTATCTCGTTATCAAGAAGTTTTAAGAAATTTCCTGGTAAATAAACCTGTTTTGATCGTTGCTGCTTGCGGTTCAAAAACTTCAATTACTCTCAATACTATAAAAAATAGTAAATGGTTGATGTACCAGACAGAGATAGCAAACATCAACATAGAAAATCTAAAGTTCAAAGAGCTTACAAAGAAAAACGGAAAAGTATCTAGTGCCCTATTTTATGATAATGAAAAATATATAGTGCTGATGATGGGCTCTAATAATCTACCATCAATTTAAATATTTTATCATAAATAAAATATATCCTCAAAAACAATAAATTATTTTTGAGGATAAATCGTACACCCAATTGCTCTATTTTCGAAACAAACGCTGGCGCGATGGCGGTATTCAATGCACATGGCGCTATTGTGTTATTTAAATTCGTAAAAAATAATGACATTTGGACAATAGACTTTAGTCACAATATCTATTATAATGGCTTACAAGAAATAATCGAAAAACACTTAAAAGATGGCAATAATAGTGTGTAGCAAATATTGCCTTGCCACAGGCGCAACACAAGGCAACATAGCCTACACGCAAAACGTTGATTTCAAAATAATTCCAAATGTTTCCAAAAATAGTTCGATTTTAGTACTCTTGGCTCCACGGCATTATTCCATAAAATAAAATTTATTTTAGGGAATATATTTTTATTAGATCTATTTTTTAATTGTTATTTTTAGAGTTCAATATTTTAACCTTTTTGACGCCTATGAGATCCTGCTATTTACTGTTAATCATTGGTTTAATTTCCATTAAACTACAAAGCCAAAATAGAATTGAATTTTTCAAAACAATACCTGTTATCGACACTGATACGCCAAATTGGGCCGAATTAATGTATTCTGACAATCCAAATGTTGGTGAGGTCGAAGATTTGTACAACGCATACTACAAGACTAATAAATTTGTAAAAACAATTCACACCCAAAATCATAAGCACTGGATAAAGATAGTTGAACCCATGTTAGATGATAATGGTTTTATTAAGCAACTGAATCAGTTAGAAGAAGAAAAAAAATTTGAGTCGCTTAAAAAAAAACGTGAACCACAAATTGGATTCAGAGTTCCGGGGTCTGACGCTGGTTGGGTTGCCATGGGACCATTCGAGACTTTTGGAACCAATCCAGCTATACCTATTTCGTGGCATAAAAATGTTTATGCTATTGACCAGTCATTATCAGATCCTAATGTTCTTATTTGCGGAACTGAAGCAGGTGGGATTTATAAATCTACAGATAAGGCCAATAATTGGACACTGATTTCATTAGGGGAAGTTTTCGCTGGAGGAAATGCAGCAGTTAAAATTCATCCTACCAATTCAAATAATTATTTAGTTTCATCTAATAACAGAATTTACCAATCTATTGATGGTGGAGTAACATGGTTAGAACGCCATTTCACAAATGGAACTGGCCATGAATTTGCATATTCTCCATCAAATAACAACATAATATTTCATGCCTCATCAGCAGGTTTATTTAAAACTATTAATGGGGGTTCAAATTGGACACAAATTTACTACAATAGTTGTTGGGACATTGATTTTCATCCCAACAATCCCAATATTGTTTATTTACTAAAGTCTAACCCTAGTGCAAAGCGCAGTGAACTTTTTAGAAGTGATAATAATGGTAATACATGGACTCTAAAAGACAATGGATGGTATGTACCTTTTGATTTTATTAATTCAAATGACCAAGGTGGTAAAATTGCTGTGACAGCTGCATCTCCAGATCTAGTTTATGTATGTCTTATTGGAGAATCAAAAACTAATGATAATGGCTGGATAGGTGTCTACAAAAGCAATAACAAAGGGGATAATTGGAGCAATCCAAGTGGGCAAAATGGCGGTCCTTATGGACAAATAAATGGGGATGATGTTTGGAATGTAGCAGCCTACAGTGATGGCTATCACCAAGGCTTCTACAACTTTGACATGGAAGCAAGCAATGTTGATGCCAATAAAATATGGATCGCTTCTATCAGATTAACAGAATCTAGCGATGGTGGACAAACGTTCCAATCCATTGGCGCGGCAAACTCAACGCGTTTGAATTATATACATGCGGATGTACAAGACATTGAGGTGAATGGAGATGATATTTGGATTGCAACAGATGGTGGAATTGACTATTCATATGATGAATTAATGACACACCAAGCGTTAAATCGTGGAATTCAAGCTGCTGACTTTTGGGGTTTTAACACAGGATGGAATGAAGATACGTTTACAGGTGGTAAATATCACGATGGAACTAGCGGATGGTTCGAAAATTATGGCTTAGGAAAAACTTACAATATTGGAGGGGTTGAAGAAGCTTCAGGCTATGTCCATCCTGTAGAGAGTAGAAAATTAATGTTTCGAACGCACTACGCTAGCGATAACACATCTGTAAAAACAATCCCTGAAATTTTTGGGAATGAGGTAATCAATCATCCCTCTCTTCCCATTCGGCCAAACGAATCTTATTTACCCGCTGAACGAAGCGGTGTCTATTTTGATCCAAGATATGCAGATCATATATATGTTGGTCTTGGAAATTCGGTTTATAAATCCACTAATGGAGGCACTAACTTTGATGTAATTTACTCTTTCCCAAGTGGTTTGGTTTTTGAAATGGAAATATCAAGAAGCAATCCAAATGTTATCTACGCAGTATTAAATCCATCAGGTGGGTACTGGGATCCATGTGAAATTTGGAAATCTACAGATGCAGGAATCTCATGGAATAAAACAATTACTGACCCTGGTGGAAATCGCAGGCGTTTTAGAATTTCTATTCATCCTGAAGATGAAAATAAACTGTGGGTAGCTACTCCAAGAGGCCAAGAAGGCTCAAAAGTTTGCTACACTGAAAATGGAGGTATTACATGGCAAAATAAAACGACTTCAACTCTTAACGGTGAAGATGTTGCTGATATTCTATACCAAGGCGGTACAAATAATGTGGTTTATTTAGCCACGCGTTATGGGGTATTTTATTGGGATGAAAGCTCAGCGGATTGGATAAATTATTCCGCAGACTTACCATTGGTAACAAAATCATTACAAATTAATCCCTTTTATCGCGATTCAGAATTGCGCTTAGGCACCAACGGACGTGGTGTTTGGGGAAGAAAAATGCAAAAGACAGACTTTTTACCAATTGCACAACCAATCACCTACTCTGATCTTGTAAAATGTCCTATGGATCCAGTACAATTTGATTGTTATTCTATATTAAATCATCAAGGGGCTTCCTGGGAATGGACAATAACACCCCAACCGCAATCAATTTCTTCTAATACGGCTAGAAATCCAATTGTAGTTTTTGGAAATGAAGGCAGTTATGATGTCAGTCTTAGAGTTACGGATGGCTTTGGAAATTCAGATACAAAAACAATAACAAATATGATATCGGTTGTAGATGACTGCCATGCTTGTGAATCTTTTGGAAATATGTCATGGAATACAGCCATTACTCTTGTTGATTTCAATGGCATATTTAATAGTACTGGAAAAACAAGCCCCTACTCTGACTTTACAGAAACTTTTTCGTCTTCAGTTCAAATTGGGAATAATTATAATCTGAGTGTAAATCTAGACACTGATGGAAATTATAGTGTTTACTCCAATACTTGGATTGATTGGAATCAAGATGATGATTTTGATGATGAGGGCGAAACCTATAATTTAGGATTTGCAACAAACACAACTAATGGCATTACTAGTTTATCTCCACTTTCAATTACTGTACCAAACAATGCAAAAGAAGGGGAAACAGTATTGAGAGTAGCAGCTAAATTTGGTGCCTATCCTAATCAATGTGAGACTGACTTTGATGGTGAAGTTGAAGATTATACCATTTTTGTTGAGCCTTCTTTGGGAATCGTTCATAACAATTTCCAACTCACACCTTTAATATATCCAAATCCAACAAGTGGAAATTTATCAATTGACATGCAAAAAAACTTTGAAAAAGTCGAAATAACAATCACAGATTTAAATGGTAAGCAAATTCAATCCGATTCATATTACAACACCCAGGTATTAAAAATCACTCTAAATGAAGTAGCAGGTTTGTATTTGGTTAATATTAAATCAGAAAATTCTAGAGCAGTTTTTAAATTATTGATTGAGTGATAAAACATATATTTGCACGTTGGAAATATTTCATTTCAAAATAACTAAATCCCCTCCAAAATAGTTCGACTTCAGTACCTTATGATCTAAAATTATTTTTCAAAAAACTTTTTAGTCTTGAAGATAATTTCTTCAACAAAACACTACCCTTCTCACAAAATGAAGTAAAACACTACAAATCAAAGTCTGTTTGGGTAGATATTTTAGGAATCTCGCGTAACTGCATTTCTTTTTCTAGATTATCTACCTGCTGTTTTAAATCTTTGGTAAGAATCTTCTTGTTTCGTTTTTCCATGGGGGGATTTAATTTCTCAGCATTCTCAAATTTAATTACGTTTTCAAGAATATCTCTGGGCAATTGAGATCCTGCTTTAGTTAGGGTATCTAAAAACTCACGTGCAAAAAACTCATCTACCTGAATACGTCTTTTTGTGGTATGAGCGAACTTACCAATAATTCTACATACGTTATCACGTTCTTCTGGACTTAATTTGTCTGCAAACTCATACTCTTCAATTTTTTTTAAACTAAGCACAATAGGCTCTAAGGCATCTTTGGTGATTACATACACATTGTAATCACCAATATTGTAATGAAACTGATTAATCACCTCCAAGGTATTGGAAGGTATCACCAAAAATAAATCATTCTTTACATTGTCATGCTTTGCATATTTTTTGAGATTTTCGGTTTGATTTTTTATGTACTTAGGAAAATTAGATAAATCATCATTGGCAGGGCTTTTAGCATCAAAGACAATGAGTTGATCCATAATCTCTATAGAGCTATCTGGCTTGTTTCTTGGGTG